>Ga0265298_10000681_pt1 | contig 49746 bp, 45 predicted proteins | sample AusTroGonzalo_MG_3_FD_193486 | JGI IMG/M metagenome (GOLD analysis project Ga0265298, IMG submission 193486) | Bovine rumen microbial communities from tropical cattle in Woodstock, Queensland, Australia - Gonzalo_01 | ecosystem: Host-associated > Mammals > Digestive system > Stomach > Rumen ...
GAAGAGTAGTGCCCGCCCGTCCACCAGGAGCAGCGCCCCGAAGCCTGCCCCTATGGTGCCTAACAGACGTGCGCAGCGGACCACATACGCCAAGATGGGCGCCGCCCTCAACAACATGGGCAAGAAGAGATGAGCAGGTTGTTTGTCCGTATGACGGTGATACTGGTGGCCGTGTATCTGATAGTGTGCTATCTTACGACGGCAGTCTTCCGCACCGACATCTGGCGGCAGGTGTACTACCTGATGTTTGAGTTGTGCGTCTGCCTGTGTCTAACGGCGCAGGGCGCGTACCATTGTAAATACATCCGCTGGACGGCCTACGGCATTTTTGTAGAAGACTGTGTGTCGACGAGCGACACCTTCTTCGACTACATACCCGACAACATCATGGCCGTTGTGTCGCCGACAATACTCACTATCGGCTTGGCGGCGGCGACGGTCCTTGCCATACGGCATTATATAAAAGTAAGGAGGATAAAGAAGATATGGCGAGCAAATCACCGCTGAAGGAAGAGGCGCTGCGTTTCATAGAAGGCATACGCGAAAGAATCCTCAACGACCAGTGCAACGAGGAGGAGTTGCTGTACCTTATGGGCAAGGCCGACGCCCACAGCAAGGGCTACTTCAAGCGGGAGGACTTCGTGAACTACGACGAAGCCATGCGTATCTTGAACATCGGCAACAGGGTGACGCTGAAAGAGTATCTTGACAGACACGGCGTGGAGATGCAGAGAGTCAACAACCAGAAAGTAGGCTTTCTGCGCAGCGAGGTGGAGGCGTTGGCCGGCGGAGACAAAAAACTGCCGGTCAGACGGCGTTCTATCACCGTCTGACGTTACTTGACATACCGGTGTAAACCATACCGCCCTCATAGCCATAGCGTTGTGAGGGCGTAGTATTTGTTAGTATTTACTCTTCGACAGGAGTATTTTTGTGGGTGAAATCGGTTTCGAAGCAACAGAATTATTAACCCTAAAAAAATGAAGAATCATGTCTGAAGAGATGAACCACTACGGGATGACCCCGTATGAGAGTTACATGGTGGCCCACAAGGAAGGCAAGCGTGCCAACGGCGTAGGTATCACCGGCCTCGTTCTCGGTGGCGTCGGTATTGTTGCCGCTGTGACTGGTTGGATTTATGCCAACGGTCAGGCCAAGAAAGCCCAGGAAGTTGCCACGGCGCAGAACAACGGCACCAACGCCCTGCTGAACCAGACCGCCGCCCTGCTTGCCCAGGAACGCAGCGAGCGTGTGGCCGGTGACATCAACCTCACCGCCACCATCAACGACACCGTGAGCGGCAGTCAGCAAGGTCAGCTCACCGCCACACAGCAGGCCGAGTTGGCCGCCTCGCAGGTGGCCACACAGACCGTTATGACAGGTCTTATGACCGGCCGTTACAGCGAGAACCCCCAGCGCGTGGCTTTGTATCAGGACGCCCGTCCTTGCGCCTGCCCCGCCAGCGGTTGCGGCTGTGGTGCCTAAACCTAAAGTGAATAGTGATTAGTGATGAGTGATTAGACGATACATTTGTCAATTCACTCGTCACTAATCACAAATCACCAACCACCATGTTCAACAGCAGGAAACGGAAGCGCATTATGGATATGATGAGCAACTACACTCCCACGAGCAAGAGCTCGCTGAAGCAGTTCTGCCTTATGACCGCGCGAGGCGACGTGAAGCAGGCGCGAGACCTTTATGACTTCATGATAAAAGACATGGAGGGTCTCCCGTCCTTCGACCCTGTGCCGCCCTCGTGGATAGACAGCACCAAGAACGCCGTCGGCGGTTTCTTTGACTTTGTCAAAGGGAACAAGGACGAGATAGTGCAGGTGGCCGACCTTGTGCGGGCTGTCATAGGCAGGCGCAGCGCTGCCGCCGTCAACCCCACCGAGGCGCTACCCAATATTAATTGAATGCGTTAATGTGGGAATGTGTTAATGTGGGAATCGTTAATGTGTTAGTGGTATGAACGGATACGAGATTAAGTTCAATATCTATGCCGAGGACGAGCAGGAGGTGGCTATGGCGCGAGAGGCCATAGTGTATTTCATCAACGCCCACGCCCAGCGTGGGAGAGCCGTCACGGGCCGCAAGATAGCCGAGGCTGTGGCGAGGTGGGACAGAAACCCTTTTATCAAGAACAAAGTGATTGAATTTTTCAATTGATTATGGCCGAAGAATTGAAGACCTGTCCGAGAGACTGCACGAAGTGTACACCCCAGCAGAGGCTGCTATGCGCCGCTCAGTTCTCCATGATGACCACCGAGCGGATGGACGTCTTGGAGGAGCGTCTGGAGCGCATGGAGGACCTGCAGAAGAAGCTGGCGAACAGCGACAGCGGAGTGTTCAACCCCGTGGCAGCGGAATGAAGCACAAGGTGGCAGCGGTGCAGAGAATAGGCTGCCGAGAAACGAACATTTAAACAAGAAAAACTATGTGTAATTGTAAATGTGATTGTAACAACGGTGACGATGTACTTGATTTTCTAAGTCTCGTTCCCGGCGGAGAAGCTGCGAATGCTACATACCTGTTAGGCATTACGCATATCACTTGTGGCGGTCGTAAACTTTCTGTTGACGACACTACACATCCGGTAATCGGAGAATTAACTGCGACTGTTATTGGAGAGCCTCAGAATGTTGGTAATGGAACTTTCTGTTGCGAGGTTCTTATCTCAGGAACTGTAACATATCGCCAGTGTGGTTGCTGCTCCCCGAGAGTAGAGTATGTAAGTCTTGAAAGATGTCTGCCTTGTTCTTCGAGTGCAGTGCCGACCGTGACAATTGGCAATGTCGTATGTTCACCTGAACCTATTGTATGCAACGGGAGCGGATGTTGCCAGTGGACTTGTTCCGGCACCAATAAGATAGCCATAACTACAAGTGTAAACATAACCACTGCATAATATGGAACTGTTAGATGTTGCGATGATACTATTTTCATGCGTGGCGGCAAACCATCTTGGCCTTATCCATGCAATAGAGGATGTATTTAAGATAAATCTACCGATAGTGAACTGTCCTCGTTGTTTCTCATTTTGGTGTAGTTTGGCATATCTTTTGCTCTCCCATCATGGAATAATCGTATCAATCGCAACATCTTTTTTGTGCTCTGCACTTGCACCTTGGCTTAATCTCTTAATGGGTTTTATTGATACAAAATTTAATTATTACTATGACAAGATTTATCCAACAGAAGAAGTTAAAGAATAGGAATATTGTCCTAAAACAAGTTCCTGATGCACCGTGTCTTGATTGTGTGGGTAAAAAAAGTAAAAAATCAAATCGTAAAAAGCTCGATATATCGTAATTTTTTCGTATCTTTGCAGCAAAACTTTTGCCTAATGGTAACCACTGAAGAATTTATAAGAAGAGCAAAATTTGTTCATGGAGAAAAAAATGACTACTCTATTACAGTTTATCAAGGCAGGCATAATAAAATAAAGTACATTTGTCCTGTTCACGGGATAATTGAACAAGAAGCTGGCTCTCATCTATCAGGTAGAGGTTGTGAAAAATGTTCCTACATCAGTCGTGGCGAAGGAAAGAGAATTAGCGATTTTATTGAACGAGCAAGAAAGATACACGGAAACAAGTATGATTATTCTATCACTGTATACAATGGTCGTAATAAAATAATTAAATATATCTGCCCTGTACATGGGATTGTAGAGCAAATAGCCGGTACACATTTGTCGGGAAGAGGTTGCTATAAATGTGGTCGTGATGTTACTGGTCTAAAAAGGAGGAAGAGTCAAGAAGATTTTATAGCACAAGCTATACAAATCCATGGTGATAAATATTCTTACGAAAATGTAAAGTATGTAAACTCCACAACTCCAGTAGAGGTTATATGTAAGAAGCATGGCAGTTTTTTTATTCTACCAATGAATCTTTTATCAGGAAAAGGATGTATGAAATGCCGTAATGATAAAATATCTAAGATGACGCGATTGCCAAAAGATAAATTTATCCAACGTTGTACCAATATACATGAAGGAAAATATGATTATAGTAAGGTAGACTATATAGGGGAGGATAAAAAAGTCACAATAATATGCCCTATTCATGGAGAATTTCAGCAATTAGCAGGACACCACATGAAAGGTGTGGGTTGTCCTCATTGCAAATATTCAAAAGGAGAAAAAATAATAGAACGCTATCTGCAAAATAGAAATATTTCTTTTATACCGCAATTTGTAATTCATAATGATAATATTTTTTGTGATAGAAAAACTTTAAGAGTGGATTTTTATCTTGTAGATGAAAATGTGTTTATTGAGTTTAATGGTCTACAGCACTATGAACCTATTGAACACTTTGGCGGTTTTGATAAATTTGAATCTTTGTGTCGTCGAGATGATGCACTTCGCCTGTATTGCAAAGAGCATATAATAAAACTAATTGAGATTTCTTATATGGAACAAGATAATATCGAAAAGATTCTTGATAACCAATTAAAAAGAAAGATAAAACATCAAAGGGAACTAAAAAAGTGAAATAAGACTTTCCATTATTTCAAGAAATGGAAAGATTTTGAAACAACAACAAAAACATTCAAGATATGACAAAGCAAGAGATGACAGAGAAATTCGATATGCTGTACGGCCAGATGGCCGCTCGCGGCGACACGAAGCAGATGCATATCTTTGGCGGCGTGATGAAAAAGATGATGGCGTGGTTTGTAGAGAACAAGCCGGAGTTGGCCGAGGATTTCATCGAGGAGCTGTGTGCCATACGGTGGCGGCAGTATCTTACCAAGGGCGAGGCCGTGGGGATAGTGCGCGGCATGGAGCCCGCGGAGCCGTGGGGCTATGAAGAGTGGGAGAAGTTCCTGACGGCCATGAACCTGGAGCGGGAGCGCGAGGGTGTCTTCAACCGCTATGCCCTGTGGGTGGCGATGAACCAGGTGTATACCGACTTCGGGGAGGACACGGCGCGAATGCTTGGAGAGCCGCTGGACAAGATAGCGGCGGACACCATAGTGCCCTATTTCCACGACATGGCGGTGAGCCTGCTGACCGACAGGGACGGCAAGTACTGCATAAGGAAGTACCACCTGGGATAGAGCCTTGGACAACGCCCGCTCCGGCAAGGCCGCGAACAGGCGTTTAATCATATTTACAAGATAAAAGCACGCTGTGGCTGCAATTGTGTACTTTTGCAGTGTGGTTTTATTGACAGAAATCTATGCAGATAACACTTACCATACAGCAGAGCAAGGTGCTTGAAGAGGTTGCCGCGACGGCAGAATACATCGGCGACAAGATGACCAACGACGACGGCGCCTACGAGCGTATACGTATCGTCGACGCGAACTGGGACGGGTTGAAACGTTTCTGGAACGAGTGCCGTGCCGAGGTGGCGAAGGCGTTTACCAATATGGTTTCGTCCGAGGGTATGTACAGCTACCACGACAGTACCTACACGGCCGATCCCGACGGCGACTACTACCGTCTGACGCTGGATGTGTCGGGTTTGTTCGACACGGCACAGGAGGCCACCATGCAGACGGGTTTGTTCTCCTTCTTCGTGCAGGGTATCACAGCACGATGGCTGGCCTATACCGACAAGGCCGACGCCGCGGGGTATGCCCAGACGGCTGCCGCGCAACTGGAGGATGTGAGGGGCAAGGTGTTCTACAAGGTACTGCCGACAAGACCTTATACATCATAAAAAGCACAGACCCATGGAACTGACCGTTATCATAAAGACCCCCGAGTTGCGCTATGCCGTCATGAACAAGACCGCCGTGGCGGCGCGCAGCCTGCAGGCCGCCGGCAAGCTGAGCCACGAGGCCGCGTCGGCCGTGCGGCTCACCGAGGACAGCGAGAACCACTACGAGATGGCGCGAGCCATAGCCACTGCCCTGCTGGAAGCCAAGGCGGCCCTGCTGGAGTATATAGTCGAGACGGCGAGCACCGCCGACAACATGATACCCGCCGCTGTCGAGGCAGCAGAGGAAATCATTCCGGCATTCGACCCGACAAGAGAATATAATGTCGGCGACAAGGTGAAATACGACGGCGAGTACTTGATATTTGTGAGACACCACAGTCCAGGGCCGTTAGAGCAAGACTCAACGGCAGCGTACACCTTGCAGGACCAGGTTGTTTTCGTGCTCAACCTGCCGAGCAACTACAACGGAGCCGCCGCCGACGCCCTGCCGATGGGCATACACGACTATGCCGTCAACAAGAGCCTTTACGTATGGTACAAGGAGACGCTGCCGGAGATTGCCGAGAACTACAGCACGGCCGCACAGGCGGCCATGGCTGACATCGTCGCGGCGTTGTACAAACGCCAGCGTCCCGCACGGCCGACACAGTCATAACACATTAAACACCCCACGAGATATGTCAAGCGAAAGCATTGTAAATAGCACCCAAGAGACATTGAAGTTCAACCGAGCCCAACTGCTCTACGACATAAAGAACTACGCCTTTGTAGAGGCCGACGTCATGGGCGAGGAGAGGCAGCACGCGCAGCACCTGCTTGCCGACATCGGCGAGGCCGGCAACGTGGACCGTGTAAATCGTATACTTGCCCTGGTCCATGCCGAGGTGACAGAGATGCTCTACCCCTACACGAAAGAGGAGCCCCTTGGCGAAGAGTTTGTAGACACCATAGAGGAGCCGACCTCCTATGACATAACGCTGGCCGTCCCTTCCACCATGTCGCGCACCACCTTGGAGTTGCTGTCGAAGCTGATACACGAGTATATGGTGTACCGTGTGCTCGGGGACTGGCTGATGATCACCAACCCACAGGCCGCTGCCGGATGGATGGCTCGTGCCGAGAGCGCGAAGGGCGAGATAAACAGCGCCAAGCACAGGCGTCGCGTGCCGTTGACGAGAAAGATGAACCCTTAAACACTATATATTATGAAAAGAAAGGTTTAGTGCAGGATATGGGTGTAGCGTGGCTCGACATCGAGGGAGGCGCCTGCCATCGACTTTTCGGCCGAAAGGGTGGAGAGCGCCACTATGCGGAAGTATTTGTAGGGCGAGCCGTGCAGGCTGCGCAGCTCGTGGTTGACGCTGGAGCCGATGAGGTGCCATTTGAAGAGGTCGCGTGAGCCGTAGAGCAGAATTTTGACGTCGCCGCGGCGGAACATACCGCGCTGTATGAGTGTGTGTACGGACTTGAGCATATCGGGGCCGCCGAACTTGAACGGCCGCGAGACAAGGAGTTGCGGAGGGAACGAGACAAGGTCGACATTGAACGACACCAGCTTGCAGTCGGTCAGGACGATAGTATTATTGTTGTCGGTTCGGGTGTAGGTCATGGCCAGCTGCCCGGGGTAGGCGTTGACCACGGACTTGAGGTTGGAGTGCATAAGGCCCCACTGTCTGGACTTGCGGGAGAAGACATAGGCGTAGCCGTAGTCGTAGTCTTTCTCTCGGTTGAAGACGATGATATGCTGGTGGCGGTAGTCGTAGAGAATGCTGCAGCCGTCGATAAACTGGAGGAAAGGTTTTATTTCGGGGATAGTGGGGGCGGAACTGTCGAGTGCGGCGTAGGGAGCGGCGAGAGTGGTGAGCATGGCGGTGTCGTTGAAGGGGTGGTCGGTGTTGACGACATCGGATATGCAGACGACCTCGGAGCCTGCGACGTGCATGAGTCCTTTGGCTGTGGCGAAGACTACGGAGCTGTCGATAGATGTTACGGAGTCGGGGTCAAGTGCGACGTCGAGAGATACGGGCTGAGCGGGTTCGAATGTGCCGTCGGCCTTGTTGACGGAGAGCGACCAGACGCCGTCGGAGCAGAAGGCGTAGAGCGGGTATTGTCCGAACTGGCTTGGCGACATGGCTTTGACAGCCGCCGCTATGGCTGTGATGGAGCCCGTGCCTATGGTGCGTATAAATTCGACGGGGAAGAAGAAGGGGTTGTTGACCTCGGAGATATAGAGTTTGTTGGGCAGCGGGTAGTTGCGGTTGATTTTGTCCTCTTTGTCCTGTTCCTTTGGGAAACGGTCGCCCGTGATGTAGTCATACAGGTTTATTTCGTCTCCTGTCGGGGAGTATGACGGAAGGCCATCCCAGCCGACGAAGGCTACGGCGCCGTTGAGGAACTCGTGGCGGCTAAGCTCGAAAGAGTAATACTTGGTCTGAGGGTTAGTGGGCGGAGTTTCCACTGCTACTACGACCTTGTAGGCGTTGGCGTCGGGGTAGTAGAAGTAGTGGAAGGGGGTCTCGTTGACGTTATCGGAAAGCGGTCTCAGATAGCTCTGTTCACTATACAGGACAGTCTCGCGTCCGCCGCGTTTGGTATAGACAAAGAGACGGTAAGGGATAGAGGTTATTGTCGTATCTACATCATCAACTTGTATATCCCGATTTACTCTTCCCCATTTATTATCGTAGACATACCATTGCTCTTTGTTCATCGGCACATAGCAGCTGGGGAGTAGGGGTTCGGCCAGTTGTTTGGTGAGGCCGGCGAGGCAGAGTCTGGAGTTGTAGGTATAGGAGAGCTGGGACTGGATGGTGTCGTGGGAGTCGTAGTCGTCGGTCATGACCGGTTGGGTCAGGAGGTTGGCGAGGCGACCTTTGGGGATGTCCACTTCTATTGTAGGGTTATCGGTATCGGTCCACACCTTGTCCAGACGCAGGGAGCAGAGGTGGTAGAAGTTGCTGCACTGACGGATATTTTCGGCCACCGTTGCCTGGTCGAAGCGCGGGAGCATGAACTCTTGCACGCTGCCGAATTCGCCAGTGAGGTGAGGCATGACCCACCACTGGGCATAGGAACCAAAACGAAAGTTACCGGAAGGATAGTAGTAGTCGAAGGAATTTGTCGCGGTGTCGCTCGCGCTGTTGAAGCAGGCTATGGTGAAGCCTTTGTTGGCGATACCGTTGTTGGACCAGCCTTCGACCTTGCCTGCCTGGTCGTAGGTGTATATGGGAGCGGAGACGTACAGTTCGACGCCTTGGATGATGTCGGCCCAGCGGTTGAGTGCTGCCTTGTCTTCGTTGGAGGTGTAGTTAGTGAAGGCGAGGTCGAACACCAGGGCTGCAATCTTGGCTTTAAGAGAAGAGATGTAAGAGGGGGTAGATTGGGTAGCTTGGGTTGTAGTGACATTTGTGATGATAGCCCTCGGGGTGATATCGGAGGAGGCGACCATGAGGACAGGCGACGAGTGCATGGTCAGGCTGCCGTCGAAGAGGCGGTAGGCGTAGCGCACAAAGAAGGGGAAGATGAACTTGTCTTCGTCGAGAGACTCTTTGGCGACAAAGGCGTTGACCTTGGCAAGGACGGTGTTGGTTGCTCCAGTGGTATACATTTCGCTGACATCCTCGCTGAGCCCCATGTTTTTGAACGTAATACCGTCGCCGGACTGGCTCGGTGCGTATCTGGCCAAAATGGAAAACCCAGGAATATAACCGTCACTTGTTATACAATCAAATTCCGTGCTTTCTTTTTTGTGAGCCTGGAGGCCGAAGGCGAGTTGGAGTTCGGGCATATGTGTGCCGAGGGAGGTGTAGCCTGAGGTGGCGTTGCCGTCCCAGAGGAAGTAGTAGGTGCCGTTGTCGGCGTGGACGACGAGGGTGTTGCCTATGGCGTTGACGCGGTTGACGGTAACGGTGGAGTCGAACAAAACAATTTCTACCAGGGTGCTGTTGGTGTCGGTCCTGTAGTATAGTTTTTTTGTGGCCAGGTTGTCGATAACGGCGTCTTCGTAGACGATATAGTGGGTGTAGGCGTCGGTTTTGTGGACGAAGACGACCTGCTGGCCGTTGCCGAGGGAGAACTGGGTGACAGGCTGAGGGAGGGGGCGCAGGGCGCCGTCCTCGTTGAGGAGGTTGAGGGAGAGGGCGAGGTCGCCGTCGGGAGCCTGGTAGTCGTCTGGGACTACGGTGAGGCCGTTGTATTTGACATTCTGTTCCATGGGTATCAACTTTTGGCGGTGCAAAGATACGGTGATTTTTCGCTACGGAGGTTTTATGTTGTGAAATGGTCGAAAAGTTGGGTTTGATTGTCGTTATGACATTGCGGTTCTTTGCCGTAGTCCTCGAACCTCGGGCATACGGCGAAGATGAACCGATTGTTGCACCAACGCTGGAGGTCGAGGTGCTGGCGGTCGGCATGTGGCTTGTCGTAGATCATAACGTAAGCCCAATAGCCCAATTCCCGCAGCGTATAGATGCGCTCCAAGTCCTGCTCAATGGTCGAGGTGTGGTTGACAAGCACAAACACAATGGCGTTGTGGCTGTGCGGCTTGGTCTTGCATATCTCGGCAAACATCTTCAACTTTGGCAGCACCTTTTCCTTGTCCTCGTACCTGTCCCAAGCGAAGTGTATCTCCTTGATGCGGACGGCATCGAGGGCAAGGCATTTCTCCTCGGTCAGCACCCTTGCGTCAAGCCCTTGGTTGAAGTCCACCAACGCCTTGCTCTCGGCCAACTGCCCCAGCAGGTCTTCCCACTCGCGGCAGGCCAGGATGTTCGGGTCGTTCAGCACGATGTTCTTTTGTCCGTGCCAGAACTCCGAGAGGTCGGCAACCTTGCGGCTGCACAAACCCTCCTTCTTGCCGACGATGCAGAACTGACAGCCACGCGGACAGCCACGGGTCAAGAAGCCATAGGCCGTGTCGGTGATGTTGTAGAGCGAATAGTCGGGATAGATGTGCTCCACCTCATCAGGCAACATCGGGTCATCCTCCTTGCGGTAATGCTCGCCGCCCGCTCCGTGGATAGCGTAGCCGGTGCCACCCCGCACAACCTTGTCGGCGTTGATATATTCGTTATGGTCGGGCGAGTCGGCGAACACCTTGCTTTTGTACACCACATCGAAGTGGTCGAATGGCTGGTACCATTCCACGGTGTCGCCCTGCGCCTTATGCCATGCCGAGAGTTTCATCAGCGGCAGGTTGGGGTAGTTGTGGCTGTCGACGTCTATCAGTCCTATCTTGTTCATTGGGTTGGTACTTTATTTCTGGTAGATAATCTGTTTCTTGAGCCAGCGAGCCCAGCGGTGTTCGATCTGCGCACCGCGGGACTGTTTCCAGTCGCGGATGAAGTAGACGTAGCGGCATTGGCTCAGTTGCCAGAGGCAATATATGATGGCTGGCCAGTAGGGTTTGCCGTCGAGGCCGAAGTCGACTGGGTTGACGACCTCGATTTGCCGAGGGAAGATGTCGGAAATGCGGCACATGGTGATGTAGTCACGGTCGTAGAAGGGGCATCCCGAGCAGTGTTGGTGTTCGTTGCGCTGGGCGCGTTCCTTGCAAAAGCGGCGTGCCTGGGAGAGCATGGCCTCGGTTGCCTTGAATTTGGCCTTGTAGCCAGGGTCGCCTGTAATGCGTCCCGCGATGTAAATTTTGTTATTCATGGTCTTCTTGTATTTTGGTTTTGTCGATGAAGCGGTCGAAGATGTAGAAGTGTGTTATTTGGTGTGCGAAGCTGAGGCGGGCGAGGGTTTTAGGGCTTGCCCAGGAGTGTCCGTTCCAGCAGCCGAGGGCGAGGTTTCCGTCGTCCAAGCGGAGTAGGACGGTGCGGAAGTTCCAGGGTTTGTATTGGGTGGCGTCCTGCCATTCGTTGGTAACAACTGAATGTTTCATACTAATTTAATCTCCTTATCTCTCTGCTTTATGTGGTTGCCAATCTGTACTGTGCCACACGTTTTCCCGTTTTTTTCTATTTTTGATGAAACTTTTGCTATTGGTTCACTACCATAAGTAAAGGTAGGTTTGTAGGCATCAACAGTCATTTCGCTTCTATTGGGGTTATTCAACCATAATTCGTGCCTAATTACAGTGTGTATATCATATAGTATGTCAGAAGTGTCATCATATTTTACTCCGTTTAATTCATTACACTCAAGTCCCCAAAAACGCCTTTTCATTTCTTGGCTCATGCGCTCGGCATCATGTCTCATGTTGTGCCAACCGCCGTCCCATTCGTCGTCAATCATCTTGCCCGTTGCTTCCGTGCAGCGTTTCTCCCATGCGGCCTCCATCATGTGCTGATAGGTGCGGTCTTGCCCTTCTATGATGCGTGCTATGGTGTCGCAAGCCCACGATAGGAGTCTTGTCTGCCGCTCGGTGAGTTCGAGCTGGTAGATGTGCTTCGGTTCTTTTGTCATATTATTCTCCTTTCTGATTTACTTTAAGACCAAGTTCGAAGAAGTGTTTAGCTGTTTCTATTATATCATCATCACAATAATCATCATTACGTGTATCAGTAATGTTGCCGTGTAACAGCCATTCATTAATTTCTTTCTCCAAATTCACCTCTTTCACTTCAAGGGTGTTAATAAACTTTATCAAAGATTCTAATGCATTATATTCACCAATAATAATTGCATCTTCTTTGGAATATTTGTCTTCAATAACATCTGATTACACCCAAAAGATAAATGCGTTGCCACCATCCATAAATAACAGTACAACCCGTTAGGTGAGCAGCACTGGCAGTTGGCGCAGCACTGCTGTTCGGGAGGGGTAGGTTTACAGTGTTCCGTTTTTCTCATATTCTTGCCTCCACTTCATGTAGTCGTTGTCTTTATCTATTTGCGCTTGCTGTCTTGCCAATTCTTGTTCGTGTTTTTCTTTCCGTTCCTTGTCTCTTTGGATTATATTGTCGAGGTTATACATCTGTTTCAGCATCTCGTCGCTCAGTCTCTTGCTGTATCTTTGTTTGTCAGCATTGAGGTTGAACTGATATGCCGCGTCAAGTCGTTGGTCGTAGTAGTTTCTAAACCAGCCTAAGATGCTGGGGGCGGAAAGGCGTTCATAGAGGTTGCCGTATTTACCTGCTTTCGCATTATGCAGCACAATGTTGATGTCACCGAAGTTCAAAGCACCGCCGAACTCGTCCACAATCTGCTCGGCCACGAAGTCTATCTCGTTTTCGGTCAGAGTATTCTTCAAGTGGAAGAACTTGGCGAAAGCCGTGAGGTTGATTTTAAGCACGGCCAACATTCTCTTAGCCTCTTTATCGCCCTGCTGCTTGATGGTCAGCAGCGACGGTTCGCCTGCCTTTTGTAGCACGATTGCGTCCGTCTGTGTCTTGACTACCGAATATGTCTTGTTAAAGACATCGGGGTCAATCAGATCCGAAAGCGTCTCGCAACGTCCTTTCAATGTAAGCCCTGCTGATTGGGTCGCTGGTGCCATTGTTGTAATTGTTGTAATTTGTGTTTCCATTTTTTAATGCGGTGTAAATTTCGTTAAATTTCGAGGCTATGATTTGAGGGGTGGCGTTGGTGCGGAGCCAGTTGTCGGATGAGGTAAGTATCTTCTGAACAAAGAAGCGGAAATTGATTTTGAGTAGTTCGGTGTCGTTTTTTTGTTCGTGCGGCATATAGTATTTTATCTGGTCGGCAATCTTGATCGTGGCCGTCATCGCCGCCGCGCTCCAATAAAATTCTTCGCCGTGGGTTTTAAACCATTCCTCGCAGAATATTGTCTTTAATTCCCAATGCAATTTTTTTTCTACCGCCGAAAATTTTTTTTTCGGCACGCTTACGTTAGTAAGCGTAATATTATATTCTTCTTTCTTCCCTTCTTGGTTGATCTTTTTATTTTCTTTTATAGGGGGTGTGGGGGGAATTTTCTTTTCTTTTTCTCCGTTGCTGGTTATTTGTTGGTTAGCTTGCTGGTTGTTTGTTGGTTGCTCTGCTGGTTGATTAATATCTTCCTGCATTTGGTATTTATCGTAGTTACAAATAGTTATGATAGTATATTTGTTGGTTGTTTTGCTGGTTATTTGTTGGCTGTTTTGCAGGTTGATTAGTGCTGTACGTACCTCTTGTTCGGTTAGGTCGACGGCACTTGAAAGTTTCTTGCGAGAGGTTGTAATAGAACCCCTCGGAACAACTATACCCTGCCACTTCTGGTCGTCGTGATTAGCGGCTATAACGAGGTAGAAGAACAGGTCGCGGGTGTTGCGGTCGTGCCACCACTCCCAGTCAAGAATGCTCCGGTGTATCTTCACCCAGCCGTTCATGCCAGAGCCTCCGTGTTAAGGGAATAGCAGGCCACGCGTTTGCCTGTGGGTGTGATGACGCGGCCGGTCTTGATGTCGAGGCCGAATTTCTGTTTGAGGTCGGTGATACGGCTTGCGAGTCGGAAGCAGCCGAACATATTGAGTGCTTCCAAGGCTGTGATGGTGTTGCCTGCCTGCAGCCATGCTGCGATACGCTTGTTCTGTGACTCGGAACTCTGTAGGTTTTCGTTGATGTTGTTCATGCTTACTTATGTGTTTAAAGGTTTAACTTGGTGAGTGCGGGCAGGTCTCCCGTCCCGCACCCTGAGGGGTCACGCCAAACACCTCATTTCAATAATTTTCGTCTTTCTTGCTCTTCAACCTTAAACGCAAGGCGTTTTGTTTTGCCGCCTTTCTCAAAGTAGCTGAAAAGCCACTCGAGCAGCCGCCACATCTCGTCGCGGTCGTAGAGTTTGTTGGCGCACAGGCCGCAGCCCAGGCCTATGAGCATTGCTTTCGCCCAACCCTGCCATGTGTCTATGCTTCCGCAGTCGGCGAAGAAGCCCATCTGCATATAGAAGCCGAGGGCGGCAAGTCCGAAGGACATGACCCACGACATGATGAGTTTGACATTGCTGTTATCAATCTTAAACAGCTTGTTGACGGCCTCGGTGACGAACATGACACCGCTGACAAAAAGCACGAAGGTGCTGAACATTGTCATAATTGTTTCCATGATACTTGAATTTTATTGGTTAATACTGTTGATTATTTGATTAGAAGCATTCTCTGCCCTTTGCTGTTGGTCTTGTAGGTGCACAGCACGTTGCCGTCGATATCGACCATGGCCTCCTCGTCGGTGAACTGCATCTTGATGGCGTCCTTCATGCGGTCTATCTCGGCCTCGAGTTCCCTCTTGGCGTCGTTGAGTTCCTTTATCTCGGCCAGTGTGTCGACGGTCTTCCTTGCCACGGTCATGGTTTTGCCGACGGTATGGAGGGGGTAGAGGCGCTGGTAGTCGGCCACGCTCACGGGGTCGGGTTCCTCGCCGCCAACGATACAGCGGTACCAGAAGTCGCGGCACACCTCGACGGCGGCGTTGAAAATCTCCTCGTCGAAGTCGAAGAAGCGGTAGCCGAAGCCGTTGCTGCTGGACAGCACGTCCCACGCTATGGCCCCTTTATGGTAGCCGCTGACACCCATCTGCACCTGGAGTTGGAATATCCAGCCCACGGGCAGGTCGTCGGGGTCTATGGGCATACGTGTGGTCTTGCACTCGAGAATGCCTTTGTTCTGCTCGGCCGGTTTGCCGTGTCTGGGGCCTTCGTTGTCGAGCCAGTAGGTGCGGTCGGGGCTGGCGTGCATGAAGGGCAGATCTGAACGGCGCAGCAGGTATTCCGCGCTGCTGGCCTTGATAACCTTGTGGCCCGTCTCGCATTCGAAGAGGTATGCCACGCCGCCCTCGTAGGCATGGCCGCGGCGCATGGCCAGTGTCTCGGTGTAGTCGAACACACCGTTGAGTTCGGCGCGCATTTTCTCGGCGAGCTGCATAGGAGAGGTGAAGGGGTTCTCGCCTATCAAGATACCCACGGCGCTGGCTCCGACGGAGTGGCAGCGTTCCTGCCGCCACTCCTCGTTGCTCTTGCATACTGTCTTCTGTACCGTGGCCATGGTTTATTCTCCCATGTTTATGGTCTGCTGCATATCGGCGGCCTCCTACAGGCCCCGCTCTATCTCCTCGTCGGACAGCTCGGCGGGGTTGCCGTCGAAGGCGTTGTTTGGCTGCATGGGTTCGGGCTGCGGCTCGCGGCGGCGATTTAGGATTTCGCGTGCCTTGTCGGCTGCGCTCTTGGCGGGGGCGGGTTGGTCGCGCACCTCGGTATAGGCCGCGTCAACCGTCTCGGTGGCGTCGGCGTCGCCGAGGTCCATGCCTGTGAGGAACTCAAAGAAGGCTTTCTTGCATTTGCGCTCGGCCTTGCCTCGGAGTTGGTCGGTGGTGGAGGTGGTTCCGTTGCTCTTGACCATGGCGGTGTACTTGAACCAGCCTTTGAGGTCGTCGCGGTTGGTCTTGTAGGAGATACGGCAGGGTATGGCGACGTAGTTCGGGTCGGCGCTTTTGGCTGTGGTCTCGGGGTCGAACTCGAAGGAGTAGACAAGTCCCATGGTCTGTTTCATCTTGGCCAGCAGGGCGGTGTAGCCCTCCTTGGTGGGGTACATATTGCCCGCGATAATGTTGAACTGGTTGCCGGTTGGGAGCATACCCAGTGCGGCGGCGTCGATGATGCAGTTGCGCACGGTGTCGACGGGGTAGATTTTGTCGGAGCGGAAGCCTATCTTCTGGCCTTGCAGGGGCATGAAGACCTGCTTCATGATGTCGTCGGTCAGCACGGCACGGAGCTTGCTGATGATGATGGCCACGTCGAAGGCGCCGGCCACGTTGTTCACAATGTCGAGGTCCTGGGCCTCGCGCATTGTCACTGCGAATCTTTCCTTTGCCTCGTTCATTGTCACGAGGGCTGTGTTGGTGTTGTTTTCCATTGTATTGATTGTTTAAAGGTTTGTGTGTTGTCGGTTGTGTCTTGATACTTCGCGGCGCACCTCGTTGTCCGTGTGCGAATGGATTGCCGTCATTCTGTTGTGCCAGGGGCACGAGGCGCTCAATTGTGTCGGGTGGTGCCACCTGTGGCAGAATATGCCGTCGAGGGAGCAGTCGGAGCACGAAGAGCAGGTTTCTTTGTTTTTCATGGCGCGGTGTCAGATTAAGAGGGCGCTGCGTTTGAAGAGCAGCTGACCCTGTTTGTTGTTTCCTTTCTTGGTGTGCGGGTAGCGCAGGGGGGCGCTGCACACAATCTGGCGGAGCCTTCCAGGCGTTATGCCGAGGATGGAGGCAGCCTCGCGGGTTGTGACCATGTCGGGCTGCCGTGTGTCCTGCAGTATGGCCTTGATGTCCTTGCGGAGGGCAATGCGCAGCTGCTGTACTATGGCGTCGCGGTCGCGTTGTGAAAGTGTCAGTTCCATGTCTTACCAGTTTTTGATACGGGCGTTGTTTTGGTATTCCAGCATGAGTTTGGAGTGGACGGGCGGGCGGCCGTCGCGCTGCCACCGCTCCCATATCCTGTCGGCAATGGTGCCTGCGTCGGGCTGCTGCTGTTGTTTCTTTTTCTCGTTCATGGCATTGCGGGTGTTGCGATTTCCTTAAGGAGGTTGATGTACTCGTCCATAGAGAGGAGGCCTTTGGCATACTGCTCGGCGAGGTCGCGGGTGAGGTCTTCGACGCTGAAGTTTATTGTGCTGTACATGGTGCTGTGATTTTATTTTTTTGACGAAAGGTGCATGGTCATCTTGATCATAGTGGGGTTGCTGATTCCGAACTTCACCGTGGCCATCTCGCGGGCACGGGTGATGGTCTGCCCCTCGGCCATCATTTTCTCCACATAGGCGATGGCCTTTTGGTACAATTTTTCTTTTTCTGAAACTTTTTTTTCCATATTCCGTTTAATTGTTTAAATTTGCATTTAATTGTTTGACTAAACTCGGTGCAAAGATACACAATTTTGTAGAACTACCAAGAAAAATTTTACATTTTTATAGAAGAAATAACGTAAAGCACTCAAAATCAACAATTATGTAGAAAAAATTTAACATTTGAAAAAATGGAAAAAGTGGATTTTCAGGTAGATATTGCCAATAGATTTCTACAAATTCGTAGAAATTTATATGGTGATAATAACCGAAAAATGGCGTTACTAATTGGTGAAGATGAACGTGTGGTCAGTGCTATCTGTACCGGCAAACGCGCACCTGGTTTAACAACTTTGTTGAAATTGTTAAACCAAAACCCTCAAGTGGACGCCAACTGGCTACTTGTTGGGCGCATACCTAATAGTTCCATGCCAGTCCATGAGGTACAAACGAAAGAAGAATCCTTAGTCCCTCTCGATGTTGTTTCTTTGGAAAAATACGAAAAGAAGGTCGAGGAATGCGCCCTACTCCGCGCCGAACTCAACACACTAAAGGCACAGGCTGCCCGATACGCCGCAGAAAAAGGGGTGTATTCTGGTACTACTATCCCCACGGAAGTTTAAGAATATTAATTTAAAAGTACAATGCTATGAAAGAATTAAAAGTCGTTGGCCAATTCCTTGCCGCAATCATTTATACATTTCTTTTTGCTGCACTTATATACATGATAATGGTTTTTCCGTTGGCATGGTTCCTGTCTCTCAATACAAAGACAATGATTATTGTAGGTATTTTCTTGGGAGGTATTATTGAGACTATATTATTCGGCCTACAATTCTTACTTATGATGCCCTATGCGTGGATAGTAAAAAAGAATATAGTTGCTCTTATAGTATCAATTGGGCTACTTCTGTTTTTCTTAATCCGAAGTGATGTGCTCGTGTGGAAAACAACCGCTCATTGCGGCACAGAAGGTGTTGTGGTAGCAATTATTATAACACTTATGATTTTGCAGGCTTTAGGTATGACAATATATGCACTTGTTGGGATGTATTCAGAAGACATATAAAACACAAAAGCCGCCATCTTCCTGACGGCTCGTTTTGGATATAAAGAAAAACATATTTACGATATAGAAAATATATTTACGATATTAAGACATATATATACCATGGAACTGAAAGAATTTATCAAGCGGACGCTGGCTGAGATAGTCGAGGCAACAGCGGAAGCCAGCGAAGAACTTAAAGACAGCGTAAATATTTACCCTCGGGCAATACAAGAATACAACGGCTACCCGTCTGTATCAGTCGGCAGTCAGTACGGCCTGGTGGAAAACCCCCTTATGGTGGTTGGTTTTAAGGTTTTGGTTGAGGTTTGCCAAACAAAGACTCAAGAGGGTCGCGCTGGGGTTCGGGCTCTGCAAGTTCTTGAAGCCCGTTATAAAGGAACCTCCTCCAAAGACCGAACAGAGACTCACGAGGTTTCTTTTTCCGTTCCTTTGACTTGGAAGGCGGACAGATAAAATCATACATCCGCTGTGCAGCCTCATAGTCCGGCTCGTAGTTCTCAATCATCACGGACGACCTGGTGGATTCCAGGCAGTACATACGGATTTCAGCGTCGGTTTGGGGATATTCCATAGGGGTAATATTTTGACTGCAAAAATACAACTTTTTTTTGACATACGAAAAAATAATTTATAAAACCGAAAATATATTTACGATGATAAAGGACAGGATAAGGAAAATAATCGAGATAAAAAGGGTTCCGAAGGAGAAGACATACAAGGAACTCGGCGTGACCTCGGCCAACTTCAGGGGGCTGGCTAAGGCCACGCCTGTAAACTCCGACGTCATAGAAAGGTTCTTCAAGATGTTTCCGGACGTAAACCTCGAGTGGCTGATCACCGGCAACGGTCCCAAACTGAAGACCGACGTGCTACCCAACACCGTCACCCTCGACCGCTACACCGAAGTTGTCCGCGAGAACGAGCAGCTGCGCCTTCAAGTCAAGGCTTTGACCGCCAAAAAGAAGCAGCCACGGCAATAGCATTGTAATACCGACAACCGATGTAAAATACACAAAAGAATGATATTCAGGAATATGGCGATTGATAATTATCCCTCTCTTTCCGCTGAACGGGGAAGGAACTGTCGAATTTTGGCCGGCGGTTCCTTCTTGTTTTTCAGCACTTTACGTTTTCATTATATTGACTATCAGCGCATTTTGCCCTTATAAGGGGATAGGTATGTGTTGAAAAGTGTATATTGTCATGTATGGTCATATAGTGTCATATAGTGGGTTTTGTAAGCCCAATGGGGATTACAGCTTTTGTATTTTGGCGGTTTCGGGTTTACACTTTCTGAAATTGCCTGTAAAGACGAGGCTTGGCAGAATTTTAAAATTAAAATATTATGAAGAAAAAAGCAACATTTAAACTGATTTTCGACCGCAAGAAGCGCGTCTCATCAACCAAGGCAGGTCCTATAGAGCTGCGCATTACTTACAACAGGGTACAGAAGTTTCTAACTACTGGTGTACGTGTGCTTCCGTCCCAATGGGACGGTGGGCGTGTTGTGAACCGTCCCGACGCAGACAAGATTCAACTTGCGCTTGACGACCTTATGGATAACGCCGCGAGGATTGTCAACGAGTATATCATGGCAGGGTATAGAGACCTGGACACTATAATGGAACATATCAGGCCGCGTCCAAAAAACAGGATTTATGACACCGGTATAGAGATGTACGACTCATGTGTGTCCGTGACGGGCGGCTATCATGTCATATATAATATAAAGTAAGCAAGATTGTAATGATATAAAATATAAAGATATGGGAACACCGACCTTTAAACTTATCTTCGACCGCAAGAAGCGGGCGACAAGCAGCAAGGAAGGCAGCATAGAGCTGCGCATAACTTACAACCGCATTCAGCGGTTCGTCACTACGGGCGTCCGCGTCCTGCCCAGGCAGTGGCGCAACGGCTATGTAGTGAACCGCATAGACGCCTTTGAGTTGCAGAACACCCTTGACATTTTTGTGACGAGAGCCCGCAAGGTTGTCAACGAGCAGATGGAAGCCGGTACGCTGGACATGAAGACTATTGCGGCCGCCGTCGCCGGCGGTGACAAGCGGCAGTCGGCGGAGAACGTGCCAAGCAATATGCTGCTGATGGATTTCTTCAAAGAACGTGCCGCCATCCGCAAGTACGGCCGCTCCGAGGACAGCCAGGAGCGGTACGACCGCTTCCTCAGGTGGTTCGAGAACTGGGGCGGCATGGTGACGTTCAACGATATCACCGACATCAATATTATAAAGATGGACGAGGCTTTGTCGGCCAAGAGGCTCAAGGACTGCTCGAAGTGGAACAACTACCACCGCTTCCTCAATTCGTTCATTCTCGACGCCATGGACGAGGGGCTGCTGCGCCGCAACCCCTACAAGAGTCTGCACATCAACAAGGACAAGAAGAGCGACGGACTGCAGAAATATCTTACAAGGGAGGAATTTGAAAGGCTTTCATCTCTCGACCTGCCTGCGGACTACCTGCGCCACGCCCGCGACTTGTTTGTCTTCCAGACGTACACCTGTCTGGCCTACGTGGACCTTGCGGCGTTTGACGCGAGTAAAATTAGGACCGTGGGCGGCAGGAAGATATATGTGGGTCGACGCGGCAAGACAAACCAAGATTATACGTTCCTTCTGCTGAAGCCCGCGTTGGAGATACTGGAGAGGTACGACTATCAACTGCCCATCATGAGCAACCAGGACTATAATAAGTTTATCAAGATGATTGCGGTGATGGCCGGCATAAACAAGCCCGTGAGCAGCCACTGGGCGCGCCACACAGGGGCGACCATGCTGCTGAACAGCGGCGTGGAGATGGAGATAGTGAGCCGTGTGCTGGGCCACTCGTCGACGAAGATGACAAGGGAGGTGTATGCCAAGCTGCTTGACGAGACCGTGGCCGACGCCATGGCGGGAGTGGAGGGTAAATTAATAAGGTAAAGGCTTTACTACAAGTAGTTTAAGTAGTTATTCGTCGGCTGGGATGTCCTTGCCTGCCGCTACGCGGAGGAGGCGGTCGGTGAGGGTTTGGTTGGCCTTGACGTTCATGTCGGCGGATATGGCCTGCATTTTCGGTGTGTGGTAGGCCAGCAGGTCGACTTCCAGTTTGGCGCGGTCTACGGGTTTCATGTTCATGAAGTCGAGTTGGTACTGCGAGAAGACCTTGCCCTGGTGTTTGCGCAGGAACTCGGCCTTGGCCGCCACGTCGGGTATGTCTACGTCCTCGGCGTTGATGTTAGGAGTGAAGTATTCCACGGAGTGTTCGTGGAGCAGCTGCTTGAAGGGGTGTTCCTTGTTCGGTGTTCCTTTCTCGCGTCCGCCGAGGCGTCCGCGTCCGTCGTTCTTCTTTCTTGGCATATATTTTGTTTTTGCGGTTGCAGTTGTGCTGCAACACAGGTTAAGTTTTTTTAATTCACAACTTATAACTGATTTGCAAAGATACGGTTGTATTTTTGCAATCAAATTATATGTTGTAAATAAACAATAAGTAACAAAAAAAATACAGAATCATGTGGGGTTCAATCATCGGAAGTGCGCTGGGCCTGGTAGGAACGGGCATCGGCATAGCACAGGCCTCGAAGGCCGCCAAGAAAGCCAAAGGTATAGTAGAGAATCAGAAGGTCGAGAACCAGAACTGGTATGACCGCCGCTACAACGAGGACGCGACGCAGCGGGCCGACGCGCAGCGTATTTTGACGCGCACGATGGAGAATATACGCCAGCGCAACCGCGCCGCCGCGGGGAGTGCCGCCGTGATGGGCGGTCCCGAGGAGGCCGTTGCCGCCGCCAAGGCCGCCAACAACGAGGCCCTTGCCGACACCGCGAGCCGTATAGCCGCCGCCGGCGAGGCCCGCAAGGACTCTATCGAGAACCAGTATATGGGTACGAAGCAGAGCCTTGACAACGAGTTGGCCAATATCGAGCGTCAGAAGGCCGCCGCCATAGCGCAGGCCACGCAGAGCCTGGGTTCGTCGCTGACGGGCGCGGGCATGGGTGTTGACGAGCTGCTGAATGGGGTAGACCCCGACAAGGCTCCAAAACCGCAGAAGTCGATGCTGACACCTGTAAACTATCCTTACTATGGCCTCTATAAATAAAGTCTAAATTCCATTGTCATGAAAAAACAAGAACCCTCAAAACTGGAGCAGGCGGCATTGATGGGTGCCGAGCTTATGAAAGAGCAGGAGGAAAACCCTTACAGAGAGGTCCGCAGCGAAATCCAGAAGTTGATTGACGGAGGCGAGGTAAAGGAGAGAGACCTTCGGCGCGAGGAGGACCTGGCGCGGGTGCACAAGGCCGTGGCGGGTTTGTCCGACGCCGGACGTGCCATAGCCAACTTCATAGGCACGACGCAGGGAGTGCCCAACGCCTACGCCGACTCGGGGTTGAGCGAGAAAGCCCGCGAGCGTGTGGCGAGAGCCCGAGCCGAGCGCGAGAAGAACAGCGCCGCCCTGCTGAACTACCAATACCAGATGGGCAAGCTCGACGAGAACGAGCGGTCGTGGAAATACAAACTCAGACAGGACAAGATTCGTAACAGAAACAATGACCGCAGACTTGAATATTTAGAGAACGAATCACAGCGTAAGATTAACAAACAGCAGGCTGACATTGATTACAAAAATAAATTATTGGAGTATAACAACCGTCGATTAGCACTTCAGGAGGACAAAGAGAAAAACCGCATAAGTGTGGCGCAGTACAACGCCGAGACTAACCGTATAAAAGCAAACACGGCGAAATTGAAAGCCGAACACAATGAACAAGGGTTCACCACGACAACAACAAAGGGCTATGACAATATGGGTCGTCTGCAGACAGTCACGGTTGTAAAGACACCAAACGGCGAGGAATACCAATTTGACGCTGACGGAAATGTGTTGAATAATACTGCATCGGCAAACAATAGCACAGGTGGCGGCAAGAAAGACCTACCAAACACAACAAAGAAATCATTACCACAAGGTTAAACGACAACAAAACAAAGGTAGTCATGCAAGACAATATCACGGCATTATACAAAGAACTGCAAACCACTTATAATCTCGGCAGTGAGGATGATTTTAGACAATATTTGAGTGACGCAAAAAACAGAGAGGCGTTACGCAAAGAACTTTCGGTAGATTACAATGTCGGTGATTCGACAGCGTTTGCGCAATACCTTGGCTTTGGGGCTGAGGGCAACCCAACAACTACGCAGCAAAGCACAGAGAGCGGCGCCAGTGGTTCTCGTGGTTTTAGCGTGTCGACTTTCACACCCGGGTTTGTGGGAGACGAGAATGCAGGCGTCCGTGCGCCGTTTGCCAATGCGGAGGCTTATACACCGAAACCGCGTACAACGGTTCAAAAGCCAGAGGTAAAGAAACCGACTGAGGCTACCGACAACAGGCAGGCGTTTGGACCAGAGCGTTTTCAAAAGGAGATGGAGATGACGCAGGCCGTCGGCAGCATGAGGAACGATTTCAGCAGCCGGATGGACGCCATGCGTAAGACAAGTCAGCCGTTTGGTGGCAAAGCAATAGACGCATTGGAACCTGCAAGAAGAGAGAGAGTAAACGAAGAGAACCAGAAAGAGGTTGACGAGAGTTTAAAAGTCGCCATGTTGCCGGTGACTCAGAGCGACGCCGCGGTGCGTCAGGCATGGGCTAACGCCGGTGCGCGTACCGCTCAAGAGCGGAAAGCCGGCCATTTCGTCGGCAATGAGGCCGCACGTTTGAAATACCACGACATTGAAAGAATGTCGGAAGAGGCATGGAACAGCATAGACGAGAAGGCAAAAGCCAGTGCCATAAAAAGAGTGGCACAGGTGTTGCGAGAGAGTTATGGTATGCCTTATGACGAGGCGCGCAACAATGCCGAGAAGATAGTGCGCAGCGAGAGTGACAAGATGATGTATGAGGAGGCCGTGAGAAGCAACGCGCCGAAGAACTGGCTTGACTATCTAACAAGGAAGATTAACGACAATGCCTTTGGCAGTATCATGGAAGGCTGGGCGCGACGCAAGGCGGGAACCGTTGGAGATATGTTTGCGGAGGAAGAAGCCAACGAGCGGTACAGAAAAGAGAACCGTTTGGGCGGCATAGCAGGTGATGTCCTTGGCTTTGCCGCCGCTCCCGAGATGTGGCTTGGCGGCGGCTTGGCTGGCGGTGTTGTCAAGGGCGGCGTTGCGGCTGGCGGAAAACTATTCGGCAAGGCTGCAATGAATAAAGCTCTGGAGTCATTGATTGGGAAAGCCGTAACAAAAGGAGTTTCGAGCGGTATAAACCTTGGCACATTCAATGCCATAGGCGAAGCCAGTTCGCAATACAAGCATGGCGGCGTCATGAATGAAGACGGCACGATAGGTGATTACAGTCTGAAGGATGTCGGCGAGTCTGCCAAGAAAGGCGCCCTTACTGGTTTGGCTATAGGTCCCACAGGTGAGTTGATTGGAAATGTCGGCACAACCTTGGCCAGACGCACAGCGTCGACCGTCGGCAAGGCTGCCATACGTGGAGCGCAAGGTTTGTCGAGTGTTATTGCCGAGGGCACTATCTTTGCTGCTCCAGAAATGCTGAAAGGCGAGTTGACCTTTGACGACTGGCTGGAAAGTGTAGAGTTGATGGCAGCATTCAAGTTGCAGGGAGCAGTGGCACCCCGACGAGTGAGGAATGCCGATGGGACATACAGGACGACTTCGACTGCGAATGAAGTATTACAGGAACTCGCAGGCAAGCGAGGCAACAGCAGACAGGGCTTTGAGACACGTCTGCGTACCATACTTGACAGAGACCCGAGCCTTGCTTTGACAAAGGACGAAGAGGACGAGTTGGAACGTGGCGGATACGGCGACCTCAAAGCGTTGGTGAAAGACTATAACAAGACGTCGGAAGACCAGCGCAAGGCCATTGAGAAAAGACAGCCCGTCTACCTGGAACCCAACGCAGAGGGAGAGATACCATACAACCGTTTTGTTGAGTTGGTCGAGGACAAGAACATCAGCGAGGCTGCAAGAGCGAAGATGTACTATTATGTCACCGGCCACGGCTTGCCGATGAGCACGGTGTTTGGCTCCACGTTCACGGAGCATAAAGACCCCAAAGGCAATGTCACCGGCTACGAGGTGCGGTCGCTTGGTTTGCAGAACGGAGTGATCACCAGCCGCACATTCAAGAACCGCAGAGAGGCCGAACTTGAGCAGGAGCGCATAAACCGCCAGGCGGAGTTGAACGGTGTAGCCATGGGCGAGCAGGCCTATGACAACGAGGGAGACAAACGTCGGGTGTACGACGCTTACGACATCGTAGGCAAGAGAAAAGGCATCACCGCCGAAGTACTGCGTAATAAGTTGCAGCGCAACCCCGAGGATATGAACGACCTGGAGCGCCAGTGGGCCGAGGAAGTAAGAGAGGTGTACGACGCGCTGCCGAGAGAGGACTACCAGACTGCCGAGAAACTGCGCAAGGATGTTGGCAAGGAATATAAGGTCGACATAGACGATGTTATCAGCAAAGAGCCAGCCAGACGCAGCGAGACCGAAAAAGCCGCGTTGGTTGACTATATGGAAAAACTGTTTGGTGTGTCGGGCGGGAATCAGCCGGATTTCGACGTTAATAACAGAAACCTGCTCTCCAAAGGACAGCCTGTTAGTGAGAACAGCGAGGCCTACCGTCGCGGATACGACGCTGACGAGCAGACCAGGCGTGACATAGCCGTTGAGATGGCCGATGGCAACAAGGACGCACAAGAGGCATGGAACGGCGTTGTGAAGAAGATTAACGAAGAGGCCGACTATCAGACTGCCTTGTTGCGCGAACAATACGAGCAAGAGAAGTATCGAGCCGACGGTTCGCTGAGACCTGCGACGCTGAAAGACGGCAAGCAGGTATATATCACCAACGGAGAGGTGGTGACGACTGCCGACGGGACGGCCGTAGACACAGAGAAGAGCGACCAGACCGTCACCGTGTACGACCCCGCCGAAGGCAAGGCGGAGATGATAGGGCCAAACGACATCGAGACATTGGGCGAGGTGACGAGTGCCGAGGGTTTTGAGTCGGGTTTGGAACAAGAAAGAGAGCGGTATGTCCAGCAGCAGATAGACATAGCGCAGAACAAGGTCGTTGTAGAGCCTGGGCAGACATTCACACTGGAAGATGGCTCCGTGGCTACCATATTGGCCTCGGATGGCGAGACTATAACGTTCCAGAGAGCCGACGGCACACAGGCGACCATGCCGGTTGCAGAGGTGCAGCGTGTAGCCGACGAACTGGCTATTAAGGACTATGACGAGCGTCATCCTGATGAGGTGCAGCAGCAACCGACCGAAGAGAAGCCTGTGATGAACGAGGGCAAGCCTGATGAGTATGTGGAGAACATGGAAGTGACCGTGAAGGGTGAGAATGGCGAGGAGAAGACAGTATATGTCACAGGTGAGCGGGCGGTGTTCACAGCCAAAGGGTTTGAGCCGTCGGATGACGGCAGATTTGTGGAGATGTACGACCCCGAAGCCAATGACGGCAACGGCGGCATGATATACATCCGCGAGGACGACCCCGAGAATAAGATAGTGGGGTATAAGCCAGAGGAGAGCGCGGCGGAAGCCCCAATAGAACCGACGGAAGAAGCCGCCGAGGTTGTCAATGACGGCATGGGCGACATGGACGCGCAGGGCAACAGGCTGAACAGCGACGGCTCAATATACACCGAGAGGGTGTCGTCCATCGACGAGATAACAGACAAGGACTTTGAGGAGCCGACAAGGAGCATTGAGCTTGACAACGTACCGCAGAATGTACGCAACGCCATCGGAGCCGGCAAGAAGCCCATAGTAATAAAGAAGAATATTCTTGAGAGAAACGGGATAACCCATTCAGATTTGACGCCGGAACAGAGCCGCGACATATTGAACGCCGCGCTGTACAATCCTGATTTGTACGGGCAGACCCAAAAGAACAGCAAGCCCCACAACTGGGTTGTCGTAAATACAAAGGACGAGAACGGCAGAAACAGGCTTGTGCTGCTTGAAGTCAGCCAGAACAAGGACAATGTAGAGATTGTACATTGGCATTATCTTGACGCAAGGGGGCTGGAAAAACTGAAAAGACAAGCCGACCGTGAGGACGGGCAACTCCTCATACTGCCTTCCATTATGGAAGAGGTCGGTGCCCTTTCCGACCCTACGAGCGGCTTATCTTCCAGCGGCAAAGATACGAATATTTCTGAAACTGGCAAAAAAAATATTGCAAATGGCTCAGACACAGAGCCTCCGACCGAGCCGCCCGCCGCTGGCGGCGGCACTCCGCCTGCCCCTCCGGCGCCTGTTTTGGACGCTTCGGAGGAGCGGCAAGGTCCCAATGTGCAGACACCCGAGACCTTCATGCCAGGCAACTACCTGCCAGAGGACAAGGTGACGCAGCCTGCCGTTATGCCGTCAGCGCAGCAGTTGTACAACGACGTGGCCACAGAGTTCCCCGACGCCACGGAGGAGAAGATAACCAACACCGTGAAGGCCAAGAGCGACAAGCTGGACAAAGCCGAGAAGGCGTTGGCGGCAGCCACGGCGAAGGTGAACGCGGCGGAATACGGCAGCAAGGAAGAGGCCACGGCAAAGGGGAAGAAAGCCGAGGCTCAGCGAGCCTATGAGGAAGCGAAGGCGGAGAAAGAGTTGTGGGATGGCGTGCAGGCCGAATATAAGGCCGCCGTCAAAAAAGAGAGGGAGTTCTTTGGCGAGATGGACGTGGCTGTGCCCGAATGGCTGCAGCGAAAGGTCAAGGACGCCACCGGCAACAGGAAGAGACTGCTTATGGAGGCCGTAGAAGAGATGGGTGACGACCCCGACGCGCTGGCGGAACTTGAGAACGAGGAGCCTGTGACGCTGGAAGAGGTAGCTGCCGGAATGCTTGCCAGCGGCCAGAAGCTGATGTTGTCGGATGAGAAGTTAGGCGTCGGCGTTGTCAAAGGCCTTGCCTCGATGACCGGATACGGTAAGGAGGAATTCAAGAAATTCCCCGGTATGTTTGCCAAGAGGGAGAACGGAGGAATGGGAGTTGAAGAGTTAGGAGAGAAGGTGCTTGAAAGGGCGAAGCATGTAAACTACATTGTGTATGACGAGAGCGACGCGATGGCTGGCACCAACGCCATACTGGAGTTGTTCAGTCGGGTGCATACCAAGGGCGACATCAACGACTATATCCTTAACAACAGGATAGAAAAGGCAAGAAATGCACACGACCACACAATAAAAATGCGAAATGAGCGTTTTATTGAGAAGAACGGTGTCAGTATCGAAGAATATATAGCCCGTGAGGAGAGATGGCGAGAGGTGGAAGCGGATGCCGCCAAAATGACTGATGAAGAATACGAATACATAAAATCAAGTGAATATTATGACGAAGGAAGAATTGGCTCAGAAAGCGGAGCACATGAAACAGCGGAGAGAAGAACTGGATCAGAAATTTGGGAGTCTGAAACAGCGGAATCCGGAGCTGTGGTCGATAATGGAAGAAGCCGGATGGAGAACGGTGGAGATAGTGAGAGCAAGGAAGAAGGCGGGCAAGGAAACGTCCGACCTCAAGTTTCGGGAGATACACATAACGCAGTTGGAGAAGGTGCAGGAAGAGAGGGAGCAGCAGAAGGCAGCGCAGCAGCAGAGCCCGACAGAGGAGCAGAAGTAGAGCAGTCTGCGGCAGAAGAGAGCCGCGAGCAGCGAGCGGTCGACGAGCTTGCCGCACAGTTGGACGACAATAATTCGGCCAAGAACGACGAACTGATACAGCAGATTGCCGACCTCAATACAGAGGCGTCGGAGCGTTGGCTTGACGAGAACGTGCGTGGCCAGAAAGTTGACGGTAAGACGACACCGCTGACCAAGGCGGCGAAGGCTGTCATCAAGAAGCTCGACGAGATACTCAGGAAGACGTTGGGTAGCCGCTACCATACCGACCTCGACGAGGGACAGAAGAAGATATTGGAACTTGGCGACCGCATACGGACGCAGAATGCAGGTCCCGTATTCGTGTCGAATGCCATGCGTGCCGTGGAGGCCATCAAGCAGGAGAAGGCCACGGCGGAGCAGTGGCTGAAGATGATAGAGAAGAACGGTGGGCTGAAAGCCGGCGAGGACAAGTGGACGGGGCTATCTGACTTCCTTAAAAGCAAAGGTAACACCTCTCTTACCAAGAAAGAGGTGATGGACTATCTGCGTGAGAACGCCATTGAGATTGAGGAGGTTGAGTATGCGCAAGATTTATTGAAAGACAACCCCAAGTTACAGGAGTTCAAACGTGAATACGCGGATATTCTTGCCGATATTAAAGGAAGAAGCGTCAACGGCAAAGAGGACCTTGAGGCGTTTGAGAATGAGATGTTGGAGAAATACGGCGAAGGGTTTGCCGACGAACTCACCTCAGAAGAGCGTGAAAGATGGAATGACATAGTAGGTCTTTCTGACGCTGCCGACAATCCGGAGAATGCCGCTTTTGAGGAAATGGTTGACCGTTACGGTGACGACTTCCGTGGTGCGTTTGAATTGGATGATAAAGGAAGTATAGAGCCTATATATGATATGTATGGAGACAGCGGTGTTACGGAAGAGGCAGAATATTTCCTTGAACTTGATAAGTTGCCTATCAACGAGACTCGTCTAAGTTACACCACCGACTTCCTTGACAACAAGCGTGAGATAGCGCTGGTGGTTCCGACCATCGAGTCGTGGAACGAGGGCGACGTGGTGCATTTCGGCGATGCAGGCAACGGTCGTGCCGTGGCGTGGGTAAGGTTCGGAGAGACGACGGACAAAGACGGCAAGCGTGTGCTGGTGATTGACGAGATACAGAGCAAGCGCCACCAGGAAGGGAGAGAGAAGGGATATAAGAAAAGTCGTAAAAACGAACAACAGGCCTATGAAAAGGCGGATAAAGAATACCAAGATTACAGAAAGTCGCTTGAGGAAAAATATGGAGTTGAGCATAACGGAGACCTTACAGGTGTGACTACACCAGAGGAGGCTGCAACGCTGAAAGAAAATATAGCGGCTGTGGACGCAACCTATTTTGCTCTTAATGAATCAAATGCAACAAAAGCAAATCGTCTTCTCGACGCTTCTGTAAAAGCACAAGACGAGTATGAGGAATATATGAACGAGATGGCTAAGAAATATAATGTCTCGTTCATGGACGTGTACGGCTATATGACGGAAGCGGAGCAAAAAGAGGCCGACCGTTTGGAAGAGGCTGTGCATACTGCCGACCAAGCTTATCAGAATTTCAACCCCAGCGACGTTCCCGACGCGCCTTTTGAGAAGAACTGGCACGAGGTGGCGTTGAAGCGTATGCTGCGCTATGCCGCCGAGAACGGCTACGACAAGGTGGCTTGGACTAAGGGCGAGCAACAGGCGGAAAGATACGACATTGGCGATAAGATAACAGACATTAGTGTTGACAAATATCCAAATGGTAGAAAAATTGTAAGCCTGAACTACAAGAACGGTGAAGGATATATAGACCTTTACCAGATGGAGGTGGATAATGATGGTATTGTTATCAGTGGTGATTTTAAAGGCAAGCAGTTGTCGGATGTCGTAGGCAAAGAACTTGCGAAGAAACTGATGGATGTTGAAGACCATGAAAAATTTACAGGCGAGGATTTGCGTATCGGCGGCGAGGGTATGAAAGGTTTCTACGACCAGATATTGCCGCGGTTTATGAACAAGTACTGCAAGAAGTGGGGTGTGGAGGTAAGCGAGGTAGAGTTGCCGAACATCGGCGACAACGGCCTCACCATGTGGAGCGTGGACGTGACGCCCGAGATGAAAGCCAGTGTGATGGAAGGGCAGCCGATGTTCCAGAAGGTCTGGCACGGCAGCGGAGCGGACTTTGACCGTTTCGACCACTCGCACATGGGCGAGGGTGAAGGCGCGCAGGCGTTTGGATATGGGACGTATGTGACAGAGGTGGAAGGGATAGGAAGGAAATATGCTGAGAATGTAGGGAAGCATAAAGTTCTGATGAATGGCAAACCTATCCGCGAAGTTTTGAGTAATCAAGACTATTGGGACAAAGAATTTAACAACTGGATAACAGGCTATGAAAGAACAATAGAAGAGCTGAAGAACCATATTGAAAATGCGTATATAGATGGTCGTGTTGCTGGACCGAGGTCGAAAAGAGTAAAAGCATTTGAAGCACAGAAAAAACGTCTGAAAGAAGCAATAGACCGAGGTGAGGTAAAAGTAAATAGTGACAATTACCTCTACGAGGTGGAGATTCCCGACGACAACGGGAGCAACTACCTTGATTGGGTCGTCACCATCCCGAAGAGCGACCGCAGACGTATCGCCGAAGCCGTGAGAGGCTTGGAAGGCGAGCCTGCACAGAGCGTGAAATATTCCACCTACAAGGGTGGCTGGAACCAGTTGGCCGACATGATAGAGCGCAACCAATGGGCTTATCAGGAAGTGCGCGATAGACTGGTGCAGGCCTTCGGAGGCAGGATTGCCGACGAGCAGAAGGTAAGCGAACTGATGCACGACGCTGGTTTTACCGGTATCAAATACCCTGCAGAGTACATGACCGGTGGCCGTGAGGACGGCGCCAAGAACTACGTCATCTTTGACGAGAACGACTTGCAGATCACCAACAAGGTGAGGTTCTTTAGAACGCCCGACGGCACGGTCTACGGCTTCACGGTGGACGGCGAGATATACATAGACCCGCGAATAGCCACTGACGAGACGCTCGTGCATGAGTATGCTCACCTCTGGGCGCAGGCTTTGCGTAGCAGCAATAAGCAGGCTTGGGAGCGTCTGAGGGGCGAGATGGAGAAAGAGGCCGACGTGGTGGCCAAGGTGAAGGAGATGTACCCCGAGTTGATAGACAAGGACAACCCCGACGTGCTGACCGACGATATGATGGAGGAGGTCTTCACCCACTACAGCGGCAAGCGTGGCGCCGAGCGTCTGGAAGCCGACATGAGGGCCGAGATGGCCAAGGCCGACGGTGTTGTGGAGAAGGCCAAGGTTGCCAATGTGTTCCACAAGATACGCGAGTTGCTGAAACGGTTCTGGGACATGGCGCGCGACCTCTTTGCCGGCAAGGTGGAAGGTATCGAGAAGCTGAGCGGCGAGGACTTTGCCGACATGATGTTGGGCGACCTGCTGAGAGAGTTCGACCCGAAAGGCCCGAAGGGTGGCAAGAGACTCACCGCAGAGGACAGAACCTATCTTGAAGCCGTGGAGAAAGGCGACATGGAGACAGCGCAGCGGATGGTAAACGAGGCGGCAGAGAAATCGGGATATAACAGCAGCGACGAATACCGTCTGCACCACACCGCACCCTACGGCAGGGACGGTTTCTCGAAGTCGATAGCAGACCCGACGGGTATCTTTCCGGAAGACCTTTATAGTCCCAAAGGTGCATTGTATTACGGAGACGGTAGGATGTGGATGGACGAGCAGAGTGCCAATATATTCAAGCGCGTGCGCCACAACCCCGAGGCAATGGTCAAAATATATCGTGCCGTGCCCAAGGACATAAAGGAAACGAAGCTACGCAACGGCGACTGGGTTTCTATAAACCGAGAGTATGCCAAAGAGCACGGGGAGATAAATGTTTATGGCGGCTACAAGATAATCGAGGACGAGGTGCCGGCAAAGTATGTTTTCACCGACGGTAACTCGCTGCATGAGCAGGGTTATGACGACGGTAAAGATTACGCCTACCAGAACACCAAGAACAACCGCAAGTTGCTGGATGCCGTAACCTATGACGATGAGGGCAATGTGATACCTCTGAGCAAGCGTTTCAACAAGCGTAACGCGGATATGCGGTATCAGAAGAGTGTGGATAGTGGAGAGATGAAAGAAATGTCTGATAGGATTTCGCGGTGGCTTTCTGATGAGAATATAGAAAAAGCAAAAGGAAAGTCAAGAGAGGAAATTATTGAGATGTTCGGCAACGACCCTCAGCCGATAGCAATAGTCCCTGATAGATTCTTGCAATATATTGGTGAGAACATTACAGATAGTCATGTTTATTCTGGCATGGGATACTTTATTGACCATGCAGTAAACCACCATCCGACTGTTGATGCAGAAAAATATCAGAACATCCAGAAAGTTCTCAATAATCCAGACGAGGTAAAATCAATCAAAGACAACGGTAATGACTCTATAGTGTTTATTAAGCAGATAGACAGATACAATGCTGTTGTTATTGAGGTAGAGAAGACAAAAGACGGAAAGATAATATGGCACAAGTCATTCTATAACCAAAAGAAAAAGCCGTATGCCAATAGAGGCGTACAGCTTTATAATGTGTCATCCGGGGGCGGCGTTTCCCCGATTATTCGTACCGATGAATCGGCACACGACGGCAGCCTTTCCGTTCTTGATGACGGTGCAAAAGTACAAAATAATTCCGAATCTACCAAAAATAATTTACAAAACGCTGAAAATGAGGGTGCGGACAACAACATCCTCTTCCGTATTCGTGAGGGTGCAGCACCCAAGAAGACCAGAATCGGCTACAAGGTGTTCGTCCTCAAAGACGGCAAACTCTATCCTCCCATGGTGGCCAACCCCAACGGCGAGGAGACTCCCGTGGGCGTGTGGCTCGATGCCGACGCTGCTCCCGTGGCAGGTGTGAGCAAGACTGGCCGTCAGCAGGTGAAAGCCGGTGGCAAGGGCACACAAGGCGGCAGCGGCACACTGGCCTACCGTCCTGGCTGGCACCTCGGCGAGATACCCTATGCTTTGCAGTTCAACCGCAAGGACGAGAACGGAAACAAGAGACTCTTCCCGAAGAACTTTGTCTGGGCGGAAGTGGAATATGCCGACGATGTGGACTACCAGCAGGAAGCCCACGACGCAGGCGTCAACGCCAACGGCAAATACCAGCACAGCCTTGCTGGTCTGCCCCGCGTGCCCGAGAACGGCAGTTACAAGTACCGCACGAACCCCGACCCGAACACCGACGAGTGGGTGATCACCGGCGCCATGAAGGTGAACCGCATCCTCACCCCCTCCGAGGTCGACGAGATGGTCAAGGCCGCTGGCCGTGAGCCTCAGCAGCGCCAAGATGGAGCCGTCACCGACGAGCAGGTCAACGCCCTCAACGAGCAGATAGCACAGGAATCACAACAGAGAGAGCAGGTCAAGCGCCAAGCCGCCGAGACCCTCAGCAAGAAACTTGGTGTTCCTGTGCTGGTGGTCGAGGACGTAAACGACATCACCAACGACGACGCCACACTGCAGGAGAAGATGCGCAACGCCAAAGGCTGGTACGACCGCTCGTCGAAGAGCGTAACCATCGTACTGCCCAACAACGCCAGCGTGGAGGACGTCGTGGCCACTGTACTGCATGAGACCGTAGCCCACAAGGGTCTGCGTGAGATGATAGGCGAGGAGCGCTACAATGACTTCCTTGATGAGGTGTACAGCCACCTGCGCGGCGACCTCAAAGAGGAGATAGACCGCGAGTCTGGCAAGTCATTCCTCGACGCAACCTTGAACGACGCAGCCAACGCCAAGACCTACGAAGAGTGCCGCCGCGAAGCCGTGGATGAACTCTTCGGGCGTCTGGCCGAGAAGGACTTCGCCGATTTTACCGAGGGCGAGCGCAACATCTGGCAGAAAATAAAGGATGCCGTGCGCAAGCTGCTCGACAGGTTCCTCGGCGACCTCAAGCTGCCCAAGTGGTTTGAACTTGGCGACAACGAACTGCGCTATATGCTGTGGCGCAGCAAGGAGCGTCTGGAGAACCAAGGCTATGTAGGCATGGCAAAGGATGCCGTGATGAGCGACGCGATGAGGCTTGCCGACCCGCTGTTCAGGGAGGGCGAGAACTCCGAGGATGCCTTTGACGGCCGCGGTATGGGTATGTATGAGCGTATGACCGCCATGGCCGCCGGTCTTGCCGCCCGCAATGCCTCTGACTCCGAAGCCAAGAACAGGGCTTACAGAGCCATTGGCAACAACCTTGCCGACCTGCGCAAGGCCATGAGCCTGCAGAAAGAGTTCGACAAGACCACGGTGAAGAGGGTGGCGGATTTGGTACGTACTCTGTTGAAATATGGCTATCTTGACAATGCAAGCCGTAGAGATATAGGCCGACTGCTGAGTGCGGTGAAGAACAGCACCGGCAAAGCCGATATCAGAGGCGACATCCGCAAGGTGATGGACATCATGGTTGACAGCCAGTTGCGTAATGCCGAGAACGCTTTGCGCGATATGGAGAAGGTGAGAGCCAGCAAGGTTGACGCAAGGGGTGTCGAGGTGCAGGGTGCGTTGGATGTGAGGGGTCAGCAGATAATGAAGACCTTCAAAGAGACGCGCGGTTGGAGCGAGGATGAGTTGAGCCAAGCCATGGCCGAAGCCGAGAACCGCATGGCCAGCGACAACGCTGCCGTTGCCGAGCAGGCAATGCATGAATACGACGGCTTGGACTTGGCGTTGGACTATGTGCAGAATATCAAGGCCAGTATCAAAGAAGAGCGCGATTTGGAGCATGAGTTGATGGACGCCCGCAGCGCAGAAGACCGCAGCATGGGATATGAAGACACCCTGTTGGAAGCCATACAGCAGAACAGAGCCGAGCGTGTGCAGGCCTACTACGACCTTATGAAGCGTCTCGGTGACCGTATGCGTTTCAGTATCGAGAGGGCGCGTGAGTTCAAGGAGGCCGACAAAGAGAGAGTACGCGAGATACAGCACAACGCCAACAGCGACATGGAGGGCTTGCCGAGCAACGAGCATTACAAGCCCGAGTGGAAAGACAAGATGGTAAATAACGACTTCGTGCAGCTTTTCTTCAAGCCGCTGGCTACCTTTGACCAGATGTTGAGGTTGTTCGGCAGCAAGAGTGCCAACGGCGAGGGATACCTTTACAACCGCTTTATGCGTGGCTGGGTTGACGCCCGAGAGAAAGAGATACGCGGAGTGCGCGAGAAGTATGCGCAGTTGGACGACAAGGTACACCAACTCTTCGGCAAGGAAGCCAAGAGCATGGCCGACCTTATCCGTTTGACCGGTAAGATGCCGAAGGCGACGGTGCTGTTCAAGGACGGCGGGGAGATGAAAGAGCATAAGTTGACGCAGGGTAATATGATGTATATCTACATGGCCGACAAAATGCTCGACGGACGCATGAAGCTGCGCCACATGGGCATTGACGAGAAGGCCGTTGCCGAAATCGAGCGCCTGCTTGACCCGAGGCTTATAGAGTTGGCCGACTGGATGCAGGGTGAGTTTTTGGTGGACACGAGGAACGAGTACAACGAGACCCACAAGCGCCTCTTCGGCGCTCCGATGGCCGCCATAGAGCATTACTTCCCGTTGAAGATAAACGCCAACGCGCGTGTCGACAAGGCTGAGGATTTGGACAACTTCGACAAGAACGAAGGTATCAGCACCAAGACCGGCAGTATCATCAAGCGCCGCATGAACGCCTTGCCGTTGGATATCACCAATGCCGACGCGCTGAATGTCATCCTCGAACACGTGGCCGACATGGAGCATTGGAATGCCTTTGCCGAGTTCAACCGCGACCTCAACACGTTGAGGACATACAAGCACTTCCGCAACCAGGTGAAGAATATGCGCACCATCTACGGCAGTGGAGACAAGTTATGGCAGAAATTCAATGACATCAGTCAGTTGGCAGCCGGCACCTACCGTCCGAAGAGAGCAGACCTTGACGAATACGCCACAAACATCGCCAAGGGCGTGACGGCTGCCAAGGTATCGTTCAGAATATTTACGGCCTTGAAGCAGTTCCTTTCGATGCCGGCCTACCTGCCCGACGCCCGTCCCGACCTGTGGGCGAAGAACCTTGCCACACCGTGGGCTTCGTGGAACTGGGCCATGGAGAACCTGCCCATCTTCGAGGAGCGCTGGAAGAGCCGTATTGCCGGTGACCCGCGCCTGATGAAGAGCGAGTTGGACTGGAAGGGTTGGAGAAACAATATAGTGCAGTTGGCAAGCAGAATTGGTATGTCGCCCAACGCCTTTGTGGATGCCCTGACCGTGAGTATCGGAGCCAAGACCATCTATGAGAGCCGCAAGGCACGTTATCTGAAAGAGGGTTACAGCGAGGATGTGGCAGAGAAGAGAGCCAAGCAGGACGCCGAGATAGCCTACAACCAGACGCAGCAGTCGAGCGAGGGTGCCTTCCTTTCGACGATGCAGGTCGACAGGTCATGGCTGAGCGTGATGTTTACCGTCTTCCGCAACTCGAGCATGGCCTATCAGCGCCAGCTGCATGACGCACTACGCAACCTCAAGCGCGACCTCAAGAAGGGCAACCGCAAGGAGAGTATCGAGTTTATGACCAAGCAGATGGTGCGCGAGGGAGTGCCGGAGGACAAGGCCGAGGAAGCCGCAGAGGCACGTTATGGCAGACAGATTGGTAAGGATGTATTGAGAGTAGCCGTATTTGGATATATTATGCAGTTCTGCTGGAACCTTGGAGCATACCTTCCATACCTGCTCTTCGGTGACGACCCAGACAAGAAAAAGAAAATGTGGGAGAATATTTTCTACAAGAGTATGTTTGGTTGGGTTGAAGGTCTGACTGGCGGCGACGTGATGAGTGAAGCCGGTAAGATGCTTATGCAAGGCAAGGGCAATCCCGAATACCTAAAGAAGGAGATGCCTATCACCAGCGATGCCTACAAGGTGCTGCAAGAACTTGGACAGGGCAAGTATGGCGAGGTAATCAATGACATGGTGAATCTCGTTGTGCAGGCTGGTATCGGAGTGAATCCGCAGAGTATCACCGACGCCGTGCTGGCCATCATGGACGCCTGTGGCGACGACCCCGAGTTGGCGCACGAAGCCACGATAGCCATCATGCGTATCTTGCAGGTGCCGCAGAGTCAGGTCAAGGAGATGTACTTTGACGAGGTAGGCTTGAGCGGTGACGAGATTAGCGAGTACACCCCCGCCCAGTTGGCGGAGCGTTACGCCAAGTACCAGGTGAAGCGCGGCCGTCTGCTGGCTCCGTGGACGTGGGATGACGAAGGTATCCTTGACAAGAAACGCAAGACCGCCAACAAAGCCGTCAAGGAGCGTGTTGAACGTTTTGGCGGCGCGGATGTCAACGAAGGCTATGAGAAGTATGAAGACATCTACAACGAGGTAGCCTCGCAGGTGAAGGCAGCCAACAGGGCCAAGAAGAGCGACTATGTAGAATATGCGCGTCTGATGTCAGAGTTGCAGAGTGACTCTCAGAAGTACAGAATTTATGAGACGTTCAAGAGCATGGACAAAGACCTTGATAAACTTGTGAAGAGTTATCTCAACGCCACAGAGGCCAGCGAAGCAGACAGTCTGAAGAGAGAAATAGAGCGTTTCAAGGCCGATATGGTCAAGGCTCTTGACGAGGAGAACAGCAAGTAATTCACATCATATAGAGGTGTTATTGCAAGAAATGTGTAATTTTGCCACGATGTAGACATAAAACATGAATAAAACAACAAATATGGATACTAAACTACATAAGCTGAGCCGAGTGCGTATTGACAGTGGGGCGGAGAGTCCCGACAGCGTGGTGCGCAGCAAGGCCGTAAGCAGAGGCGACCGCAGCCGAGGGCAGGATATACTGCTGGAGGCGCAGGGCCACTGGATGGCCGCCGCCAGGTACCGCGAGGAGCGCAGCCGCAACAAGCGTTACAACTACGGCGACCAGTGGAGCGACATCATCTGCGTGGACGGTGTCACCATGACCGAGGAGGAGTATATCAAGCGGCAGGGCAACGTGCCGTTGAAGAACAACCTGATACGTCGGTTGACGAAGAACGTGATAGGCTCGTTCCGCGACCAGTTGGCCGAGCCTATATGTCTGGCGCGCGACCGCGACGAGCAGCGCTATGCCGAGACGTTGAGCACCCTCTTGCAGTACAACAGGCAGCTGAACCGCATGGGCGAGATGGAAGCCCGCGGCATGGAGGAGTTCCTTATCGGCGGCATGGTGGTGCACGAGAAGACCTTCGGCTGGAGGAACGACCGAGAGGACTGCTGGACGGACAATGTGCCGCCCGACGCTTTCATACCCGACAGCAAGATGACGGACTTCCGAGGCTGGGACTGCTCTTTTGCCGGACGTATCCACGACTACGACAGGACAAGGCTCATGGCGGAGTTTGCCAAGAGTCCCGCGGACTACAAGCGTCTGGATGATATCTACGAAGAGGCGCGCAATGTGCGTGGCGGTCAGTATGCGTGGGAGGACTTCGGCTACGCCCATGACGCGGTGCGCTATGAGTTTCTGTCGCCTGCCGACCCGAGCCTGTGCAGGGTGGTAGAGATTTGGCGCAAGGAGAGCAAGCCGCGCTACCGCTGCCACGACTGGAACAGCGGCGAGATGTACAAGATAGACATCGAGGACTATGACGCCGTGGTGACGGCCGAGAACAAGCGCCGCCAGATACAGGCTGCGGAGGCGGGCATACCGATGGACGAGGTGCCTTTTATCACAGTGGAGTGGTTCATGGACTCGTATTGGTACTGCTACTTCCTTTCGCCGATGGGCGACATACTGAAAGAGGGCGAGACGCCGTATGACCACAAGGGTCATCCGTTTGTCTTCAAGATGTATCCGTTCATCGACGGCGAGATACACTCGTTTGTCGGGGATGTCATAGACCAGCAGCGTTACACCAACCGTCTAATAGTGCTGGAGGACTTCATTATAAGGGCCAGTGCCAAGGGGACTCTGATGATACCCGAGGACGTGATACCCGACGGCATGACGCCAGAGGATTTCGCCGACACGTGGGCCAAGTTCAACGGTGTCATCGTCTACAAGCCCAGCACGAAACACGGGCAGGTGCCGCAGCAGATCAGTTCCAACTCGACAAATATAGGTATCAGCGAGTTGCTGTCGCTGCAGCTGAAGTTCTTCGAGGACATCAGCGGCGTGAACGGTGCCATGCAGGGCAAGGCAGCCTTTGCGGGCGAGAGCGGAAGCCATGCACAGGTCATGATGCAGAGTGCGGCAACGAGTTTGGTAGACCTTTTCGGTTGTTACAACGACTTCCAGGAAGAGGCGGCCTACAAGGACATCAAGAACATACAGCAGTGCTATGACGAGAAGAAGGTGCTGGATGTCGTAGGGCGCATGGCCGGAGACCTCAATGTCGACCCGACGAAGGTGTTGAACACCGAGGTGGACATCAGCGTTTCGCCGAGCAAGAAGACGCCTGTACACCGAGCCCTTGCCAACGATTTCTTCATCAAGTTGTTCGAAATGCAAGCCATCGACGTTGAGCAGCTGCTGGAGAGCGTGAGCGACATACCGTATGCCGACGAGCTGTTGCAGAGCATACGGAGCAAGCGTGAGCAGATGGCGCAGGGGCAGGTGCCGGAGGGGGTGTCGCCGGAGCTGATGCAGAAGGTGCAGCAGGGGTTGAGCCCGAACCCGCAGGCCGTGGAGCAGATGCGTGGCTTGATGCCCGCGTGGGGAGGACAGACGGCGTGACAACGTTTAAGTATTAATACGAGCAAGGCTGGCGTTGCTGCCAGCCTTTTTTTTTTCATAGCACTATCTCCTTATCTATGCCGCACAAGCGCAGGGCGTGCTGGAGTTCGTGGACGTAGTGAAAAATAATACAGAGGAATGGTTGTTCTACCCTTGTTTGCTGCCACCTAAATACATCTTTATCTTTGTTTGTAGATATCTGCAAGCTAAATTGGTGGTCCTCTTCAAAACAATAAACGCCTGTACCATCCTCATTAAAATGCATCCCATTCTTCTCCAGTATCTCGTCGGTCAGCGGGATAGGAGCCAAGGAAATAACATCCTTCCATCCTTCAACCCCTTCTACCATGATGCTTGAATAGCCGCTTTCGTGCATCTTGATAGCCGTAATTATGCAGGGTTTGTCGCTAAAGGTGCTATACACCCAATCTCCAATCATTAATTCGTTTGCTTTCATGTTGTTTTTGTTTTATGTGGTTTATATAATTGATGCTTCGGAAACGACCTGGAACTTGGCCGTGGCGGCTTTGTCGGCGGAGCGGTCGACGATGCGGGGGATTTCCATCTCATGGGTGGAGACATAGAGGCCGATGGCGCGGGTCATAAGTCGGTCATCGTGGTAGCCGGCATCGGCCTCGTAGCCCCCCTTGTCGGTCTGTATGTAGGTCAGCATCTCGTTGAGTGCCTCCTCCTCGCGCTCCACATAGAGCTGCTCGCGGACACAATATTGCAGGTTGTTGATGATTACAGGCTTGGTGGTGGTGTTGGTGTGGAAGCCGTACTTCTTGGGCATCTTGTTCTGAATGTCCTCGGCAGACTGCTTGCGGGCGTAGAGGTTGACGTAGACATCGCGGATGAGGGTGAGGATATATTCGGCCTCGCCCTTGGTGTTGTTCGTCTCCAGCGTGTTGCTCTCGATAACCAGCAACGCGTTGTTGTAGTAGGCAGCAACTTGTGCGGCCTTCCATGCCAGCAAGTCCATGTCGATATGTCCGTGCCACTCGGCAATGACGGTGGGCGGCTCGCAGTCCATGAGGGGCAGACGGTCGAGGACAAGAATGTCGGAGAAGTCGGCCTTGGCGGTCTTGCCCTTGCCCACGTCGACAATGACAAGGTAGCGGTCGGTGACGGTGGCCTCCGGGGTGTCCTTCTCCACGTCTGCCCACATAAAGAGCTGTCCCTCGTCGCCCTTGACGAAGCGGAGGTTGTCGAAAGCCTGTTCCCCCCTCTCGGCGTGGCCGTACACCTCTCCCCTCCAGCGCGGGGGACGGCAAGCGGGACGGAACTGCTCCACGTCGACGGAGGAGAACACCTTGCGCCCGGATAAGGTGAAAGCCTCGGTGTCGTCGTTGGGGTACTCGGAGGCCATATCGCCGTGGTCGGTAAACTTGGTGCGCTCGTGGATGTACCAGTTAATGGCCTCCAGCGTTGCGCCCTTGTTCCACAGCCACCAGTAGTAGGTGCCGGGTTCACGGCGGAGCGACGGCACATCGCCGCTCTCGCGGTTAGTGTAGAGCCAGCGGGCAAAGGCATCTATGGGCTTCTCGCCCTTGGCAACAGGTATGTAGTCGGGCAGCGTGTCGGCGGTGATGGCCAGTTCGTACTGCTCAATCTCGTAGGTAGGCACAAAGTGAGCCTCAAACTGCGACTCGCCATTCTTGGCCGCTATATATTCATTCTTCAGGAAGCCCACACCGTTGGCCGTGGACTCGTAGACAATCATTGTGTAAGGCTCATAGAGTACGCCGGTAGTGGCGGCGCGGATAATCTGCTCCGGCTCGCTCTTCTCGGTTTTCTTCCACAGGCCGATTTCGGAGAGGTGGATAAGGTTGTAGGAGCCGGAACGCGAGGACTCGGAACTCTCGGCGGTGCCGATGTTGATTTCGCAGTTGCGCTGCGGCACACGGAAGATGCTGCCCGACTTGCCAACGCCCACCATCTTCTTCTCGCTGGGGTTGTACTCTTCGCCCAGATTGTGCAGAAGTTCCACAGGATATTTGGCCAGCATCTTGTCGAACATGGACTTGATGCGGTCGGATGCAGCGGAGAGGTGTGCGATAATGAGGCTGTTGAGGCCTATCTCGTGGACGAGCTGCAGCCAAGCCATATAGAGTTGCACGCAGGTCGAGCCGCCCCACTGGCGGGCTTTGAGTATGATGAGGCGTATAGGCTTGCCCGCCTTGCGCATACATTCGAGTTTGGCTATGAGGCGGCGCTGCGGCCTGTTGAGGCGGAAGAGAATGTCTTTTCCGCCTTTCTTGTTCTTTATATATACCAGCGTTGCCGCCCAGAAGGGGTAGTCATGCTTGATACGTGTGCGTATGAACTGTTCTACAACCTTCTCGCGTGCTTCGTCGGTGACGGGCAGGAGGAGGACGCTTTTGATGAACTTCTCGACCGTGCCTGCGTGTTTGATTTTCTTTACAAAGGGCTCTTCCATCATCTCGACGGGCAGCCATTGTGTGGGTATGGGGTAGTCGGGGATGGAGAACTTGACACGCTGGCCTATGCTGCCCTCGCCTGAGACTGGGTTGAAGAGGGCGTTGTTGGCCTTTTGCCGGCGGTCGTTCTCGCGTAGGAGCTGCTGTATGGGGTTGGCGGGCATTATAGGTTCTGGCTTTTGTTGCGGCTTTTCTTCTTGGTGTCGTATATAATACGCCGTGCGTAGAGTGGCATCATGTAGAACTTCGGAGCCGGTGAGTTGACGACGGCGAAGATGACATCCTGCAGCGGCATGGTGGGGTGGGTGTTGCGCATGGCGACGGTGCGGCGGTAAATCTCGAGGAACATCTCTCGTTTAGTGGGCCGCATAGTTTCGAGCACCGGCTGGCCGCGAAGGATGGCCGAGACGACCACGGCGGCGCGCTGTTCGGAAATCCAGAAGCGCGAACAGGGCATATTGACGACAAAGATAAAGTCCCAATTTATGTCGAACTGCGGCTTGTCCTTCAGAATACTGCGGAAAGCCTCGAGAAGTTCCTTGTCGCGGATATAGGTGAAGTCCGAGACGTTGCCCCTGTGTTTCATGCTTGTTTTTTCCTTGATTCCGAGTGCAAAAATACAAATAATTTTTCGATTACGAAAATTATTTTTCACAACTTATACATAATATAGCATTAAACGGTAGTATTTTTGCAGTCGAAAAAAAAGAAACAAAAATGCGCCGACGGGCATATATGCCCGCCTGCGTCCTATTAAAAAGAAAAATATATGGCTGAGAATCAGGAAAAGAAAAACAACCGCGAGCTGATAATAGAGCGTTTGAGCGCGAAATATCCGGAGCGCGAGTGGGTAGACGACGAGGCCCTGTTCGGACAGGTCGGTGCCGACTATGACGATTATGACAACCAGTTGAACGGCTACAAGGAGCGCGAGGGCAAGTTGGAGAAACTGTTTGCCGAGAACCCGCGTGCCGCGCAGTTTGTCAGCGACATGGCCCATGGCAAAGACCCGTGGATTGGCGTCATCGAGTTTGTGGGTTCCGACGGAGTGTTGCAGCTTATGAACGACCCCGAGAAGAAAGAGGCTTTGGATGCCGCCAACAAGGCGTATGCCGAGCGTCTTGCCGAGCAGAAGAGACTCGAAGAGGAGTACGAGAAGAATCAGGCCGAGGCTATCAAGTTGCGCGAGCAGCTGGACGCCCAGTACGGCGAGGAGGTTGTGGACGCTGCCCTTGCCGTCATCGACCAGATATTCAAGGACGCCCTTGTAGGCAAGGTGACTCCCGAGACCTTTGACATGGCTTTGAAGGTAGTGCGCCACGACTCCGACGTCGACAACGCCCGCAGCGAGGGAGTGATAGCCGGCCGCAACGCCAAGATAGAGGAGGGTCTGCGCAAGCGCCAGGGCGGCGACGGTATGCCCGCCATGGGCGGCAGTTCGGCTGCGCCTGTCGTGAAAAAGAGAGGTTTCTTCGACGACCTCCCGAAAAGAAAATTTCAATAACAATAACATAAAAAAATTAAGAACATGAAAACAAATTTTCATCCTTACATGAGATTCGTCGTGAGTCCCGCCGTCGTTGGTGGCGGTGACCTTGAAGTTACCGAGAATTTCATCTCTGGCTCCAGCGAAGGTATCACCGACGGTACTACCGTTGTGGGTGAAAACGCCCCCAGCACCACCGTCAACAAGGCTGGCTACATTGAGGAAGACCTTAACAAACAGATTGTGAAGGTACGTCCACAGGACACCCCCATCGACACCTTCACCCGCGAGATTGCCAACAACGAGAGTTGCAAGAGCTGGGAAGCAGGTGGCTGGGAAATCGGCACCCGTGAGACCCGCGACACCATCAATGGTGCCACCGAGGCAAGTGCTACCTCTATCGCCGTCGACAATGCCGAGATGTGGAAGCCTGCCGACACGTTCATCGTGCTTGACAAGACCACCGGCGCTCCCAAGCTGGACACCAGCAACAACACACCAATCTGCTGCATCATTCAGAGCATCAGTTCCAGCACCCTCACCGTGAAGCGCATCGGCGACACGCTGAGTGCTGCTCTCCCCGCTCTCGCAGACGAGGATATCCTTGCCCGTTTGTCTCCCGCTGTGTCCGAGCTTGAGGCTTCCGTTGAAGGTTTTGCCATCCAACCCAGCGACCGCAAGTACTACAACCAGACCCACATGACCCAAGTCGAAGAGAGCGTCGTCCACAGCCTCCTCAAGAAGAAAGTGGCTATGGATTTCTCCGTTTACAAGGAGCAGACCATTTGGGACTTCAAACGCGGTATGGAACTCTGCAACCTGTTCGGCGTCGGCGGTCTGTCGAAGAACGCCAAGGGCGAACTCGTTCACCACTCCACCGGTCTGTGGTGGCAGATGAACCAGCAGAGCACCGTGGACTACTCTGAAGCCATGACCGACCAACTCTGGAACAAGATTGGCAAGGCCATCTTCGAGGGCAACAACGGCGCCGACCGCCGTCTGCTCTTTGCCGGTAACGAGCTCTTGGAGCAGATTGCCAATGCCAAGAGCTACAGCAAGCAGATTGAGGCCAAGAACACCGAGATGGTGCTGGGTCTGCGCGTCTTCAAGATTGAGACCCCGTTTGGCGAGCTGCTGGTGAAGCCCATGGGCAGCCTGTTCGAGGGTTACTTCAGCAAGTGCGGCATGGTCATCGACCCGAACTTCGTGAAGAAATACATCATGGAGCCGTTGCAGACCACCAACCTCGACCTGAACAAGACCGGTCAGCGACGTGTTGACAATGCAGTGCGTATCCACGAGACCTACTCACTGTTCCTGGAGAACCTGCCTTGCCATCGCAAGATTGTTCCCAGTGCATAACGGAACTTTCCGAGGCTAAAACCTGGGCGGTGGTGCTCTTTTCACCGCCGCCCTTTTTTCATAATAATAAAATAGATTCATTATGGCAAAGAAAACATACAAGACTTATCATCTTAAAGGCCTCCAAGTCCTCTTGTTTGACGATTATGGCCGTCCAATGGAGGTAAACTTTAGGAGCGGAGCCCAGATTGACAGCACCGCCAAGTTCACCACCGGCGACGAGAAGGTGCAGAAGGCTATTGAAAGTTGCAGCGGCTTCAACCGCGACTTCTACCTTGAGAGTGTCCGCGAGGAGGCCCCTGTGGCTGCACCTGTCACAGAGGTGGTAGGCAATGGCGAGCCTGAAAAAACCGCAGCCGAAGAGACCGACGGCCACTTAGTGAAGGTGGCCTCCAAGAGCGACGCCATAGAGTGGCTCAAGGAGCACTACCCCGAGAAGGAGTACACCGCTGTGAAGCTGCGCAGCAAGGCCGCCTTTGACGCTGCCTGCAAGGAGTGCAGCGTGTTGTTCGAGATAGCCGACTAACCTTATAAACGAGTAGAGAGATGACAGAACTTGAATCGATAATCAGTGCCACGTGCATCACCGAGGTTGTGCAAGTGGAAGACCTGACCGAGAATTTCAGCCTTGACGGCAAGCCTTTCCGTCTGTTGCTGGTGCCGAAAACAGGGAGTGACGTGAATATTGGCGATATCATGACAGTGAAAGGCGGGCTGCGTTATGGCGGCGGCGGCGAGTTCCCCGTATCGGTAGGCAGCTGGAGCCCTTTGCTGTTTCAATTCATCACGTCCGCGGCCATCGACCTTGAGGACATGGATTTATATGTAGCACCTATCAAGTATTATAAAGAGTGATATACCAAGTCAGCAATATAAGAAGAGATGTGCGTGTTGCCCTTGACGAGGACCGCGACAGCGATGTCCTTGTAGCCAGCGACGGCGACGTTGACGCGCTGAAACTCGACGCGCTGATAGAGTCGAAGGTTGCCGAGGCCGTGAAGCGTGTGGAGATGGAGGCTCCCTACTATATGCTGGAGCAGGGTCACAACTTCCAGTTTGACAACGACGGCCTTGACAACGACAACAACGGCTATGTCGACGACGAGCGGCGCGGTATCTTCTGGAGCGGCACCGACACCTGCGGCTTCATCATGCTGCCCGAGGACTTCATGCGCATGGTAGTCTTCGAGATGAGCGACTGGGAGCGTCCGGTATACGAGGCGATAACGCCCGCCGACCCGCGATATGCCCGCCAGTGGAGCCGAGTGAAGGGGGTGCGCGGCACTGCCGAGCGTCCTGTTGTAGCCGTCGGGGTGCGTCCCGAGGGCAAGGTGCTGGAGTTCTGGTCGTGCAAGAGCCAGAGTGCCACGGTGACGCGGGCGGTGTATGTGCCCTACCCTGTCGTCGACAGCGGAGGCGGCATAGAGATCAGCGAGCAGTGCTACCCCGCCGTGGTGTACATGGCCGCCGGTCTGACGTTGGTGAGTTGTGGCGAGGTTGAAAGGTCTAAAGCATTTTTTGAACTATCTAAAACGTATTTAGAAAGATGAATGCAAACAAAGAGATAGACGGCAGTGTTGCCGTAACCGGCGATGTAGCCGTGGAAGGCGCCGTGAATGTCGGCGGCCAGACCACGCTGCACGATACCAAGGTGATGAACAACCTCACCGTGCGCGGCTGGCTGAGTGCCGCCAATGTCAAGGATGCCTTCAAGGGCATTTTCGGTAGCGTAGCGGCTTTGAACGCCGCCATAAGAAACCCCGAGGACGGCTGGATAGCGGGAGTGATGGGACAGAATTCGCATGACGAGGATGTTGTGTGGACATATTACAGCAGCAACGGGGCATGGACAGCGACCGGCGGAACAATGCCCGTCGAGGGCGATATTGTTGACGTCGACGTGCTCTTGTCTGCCATCGAAGACAGGGCGCTGAAGAGCGAGATGAGTGTTGATGATGTATCGAGCGACAAGAAGAAGATTAGGCTGTATGGCGGCGACAATCCTTTGGAGGTCACCGTTTTGACAAGTCATTTAAGTCTCAGCAACTATGTCCAGCGGAGCGAGATTTTGGTTGGAAGCGGCTCGGACAGCACCAAGAGGAATCTGCAGTTGAAGAACGGGTTGACACAGGCCGTCGTGGTGGAGCACCAGAGTCTTGCGGGCAAGGCCGACGCCGCCAGTGTGTATACTAAGGCTGCCGTAAACGGCTTGTTGTCCCGTGTCTTGGGCGAGACCTTGAGGGTAGAGTTTGCAGTCTCGCACAACGGGCAGGTGAATTTGGTTAATAAGGACTTAGATTATGTTCCTCTTATGCTGGTCACCTACATGAGTTCCGATGGGGACGATGGGAGGCTGGTTACCGACATGAGTACCGACGGTGCAGTCTATATAAGAAGAGGGATTGATCACCCTATAGGTGTGACCGCCTATTATTTCTTCCCTGACCCGACGGTGATACCGGACGAAGCTTTTAGTGGTGTTTGGGACACAGACGAAGGAGTGGAGATTGTGAAAATACACCTCCCGTCGTGTGTGCACGCTATCGGAGGCAAGGCGTTCGCGGCAACTCAAGAAAACGCGGATACACTTGTAAAGGTAGAGTGCGAGGGTATGACGCCGCCGACAGTAAACACGACCTCACCCCATGAAAGTTTTGAAAATGTTGATCTGTCCAGTACGGAGCTGTTTGTACACAAAACAGTAAGGGAAAATTATGAAGAAGACGGTTTTTGGGGTGGCTGGCAATCGGGCGCACATACATACATAGTAAATATCGGCTCTTAAACACTATAAATCTAAACACAGCATACGGAATTAAGAGAGGCCAAAATATCAAAACCTTCGCTGGGCTGGGTAGTAGGAAGCCCAGCCCTGTTTGTAAAGAAAAACAATTAAAACTTAAAGAATATGACAAAGAACGAAATTATCAAGAAGGCCAACGGTTTCCGCGGGGCCAACAGAGAGTTCTCCCAGGAGATGGGGCCTATCGTCGAGGGCATCCTTGACTATGTGGACGACAGCACCGAACCTATAGAGGGCAAGCTGGACGCTCCTGAGACCGCCGGCACGGCCGGGCAGTCGCTCATGCTGGACAGCGAAGGCAATACCGTATGGGGCGACAACATCCCCGCGCCTGCCACGGCTGGCGAGGAGAACCAGATGCTCGCCCTCAACGCAAGCGGCAATCCTGTTTGGGTTACACCCGCCGCAGGAGCCACTATCGACACCGAAATGAGCGACAACTCCACCAACTCTGTGCAGAACAAGGTGGTGAAGAAGTATATTGATGATAGCCATGCCAACCTTGACGAACGCAAGGCCAACACGGACGGGTACTACCCTGACCTGACCACAGGCAACGCCCTGAACATCCTGTCGGAGGATGTGGTGACGGAGCAGACCACTTTGGGGGTGACTGCCCCGGACTCGGAGATTGGCAACGGGTCGGCGAGGATGCAGACCATCGAGGGTGATGGCGTGGCGTGGTCGCAGTTGTACGACAAGATGGCGGGGGGCGCGAGCGTGGCTTC
>Ga0265298_10000682_pt1 | contig 49683 bp, 70 predicted proteins | sample AusTroGonzalo_MG_3_FD_193486 | JGI IMG/M metagenome (GOLD analysis project Ga0265298, IMG submission 193486) | Bovine rumen microbial communities from tropical cattle in Woodstock, Queensland, Australia - Gonzalo_01 | ecosystem: Host-associated > Mammals > Digestive system > Stomach > Rumen ...
ATTCCTACTTGGTTGTAGTTTTTACTCGACCATAGGTCAATGATTGCTTGAATCTTTTCAGCTCTTTGAATATCTTCAGCTTGCTTAACTTGTTTATCAATTTCTTCATTTACGTTTTCAATAATAGACATCAATTCTTTTGCTTGTCTATCTACGATTTCATAAGGTCTTAAAAACTCTTGCTTTAGTTCTTTCTTTCGGTCATTAATAACTTTAGATACTTTATTTAACTTAGCTCTAATACCTTTAGCGTCCGAGAAAGTCACTACTTTGTTATTCTTTTTATCTTGATAAATTGTAATTCCCTCTTCAGTTGTGTGTAGAGGAACACAATCTTCAGTTAAGTTATCTACTACTTTAATGTTGTCATATAATGTGACAGCTTTTGTTAACTCTTGCTTTAACTCTTCATAGTTAATTGCTAAAGCACCAATTTCTTTTTTTAATACTTTTAACTCCATATATTTTTTATTCTCCTATAAATTGATTGGTAGTGATGGCTCTATCTTTGGTATTATGTTTTCAGTCCAAAACTCAGTGATTTTGTCTTCCTCATATACGAGGTCATCAGCCACTTCGCTTGCAAGAAAAACATAATGACGTATTTGATAAGTCTCAACACCATTTTTATCTACTTGTTTAATTTGAGCTTTTAGAATCGCAAAGTCCGCACTCATTACGTTCATATAGTGTAGGATTTGAATATAATAATTTTGTGGGACTTGGTTGTTCCATTTTTCTTTGTGATAACTACTGAATAATTCAGTTGTCTTAATTTCTAAAATACCAGTCATACCTTTTTTAATATGTTTGATATTTTCTACGGGCATAGTTTCTTCTAATTGATTTTGTCGCCAGTAAGAAACAATATCAAAATCTTCTTGGGCTATTAAGTACCCATCCAAACTACCTCGCATATATTCCTTATCTTTACGATAGAAAATAGCGTTAGCATTGTGTAAAACTTTTAATTCGGGAAAATCTAATTTAAAGAGTTCTCTTAATGGCTCTTCGGCTTTAGTTCCATACTCAAGAAAAGGTTTGTTAAAATCTTCGTCAGTTTGAATTGTGTTCTCGACCTTTAGGTGAAGTTTATCTCTATATATATCTAACTTAGTTCGATAGGGATTTAATCCTAACACCGCCGAAGCGTCGCTACCACCAATACCACCACCACGCTTAACAATCCACTCATTTCTATCTAAGCAATTAATCACTCCTACAGCCATTCAGTTCCTCTTCTTCCTTGTCAAAGTCGGAGTCTTCCTTATTGACACCTATTAAATATTCTTGTCTAGACCAATATGGTGCTTTTTCGCCACCCTCAAAAAGAATCACAGTACAATCATAACAATCCGATATATCTTTTACATAGTCGACAGCTTGGTATCTATCAACCACTTTTCTAGTATGAAAAGATGTAAACTCGTCAATTTCCTTTTCGATTCGCTTTTGATAAGCGAGTTTATATCGAAAATCGTCTTCTTGTTGAGGATAAGTCTTTTCAATTTCTCCTTTGATATAATCGTCCGAGAATCCTTTTGCCTTTAAATCTTTCTCAATACGTCTTCTTTTCTCATCCCAAACAGATGGAAGAATATAAATCTTGTGATAAATCATACAATCTCTTGTAATTAAAGATTGATAATAATTTGCACTAATCTTCTCTAAAGTTGATAACGTGTTTTCGTCGCACGCTCCACAATAGAAGAATCCGCTTCCCGTTCCAATTTTTACGTCTTTGCCATAATGTTTTTTAAGTTCCCACGCTAAAGTAATGGGATGTCTCTTAAAATACTTTTTGTTCTCACTCATAATAACTCCTATAATAAATCAGGGTCTTTAGGGTCGTCTTCCATATCGAAAACTGTACCAACGCTATTAAGTGAGCCATCACTACGCTCCAACACTAACGTTTCATTAACTAATAAGTTGTCTTTTGGTATCCATTCCCCACGATTGTTTTGTGTCACTGAATGATTCCATTTGCCTTGAAAAACTACTTTACTACCGATGTTTACGGTATTAGCAAAGTCCCTCGCACGTTCGCCGAAAATCACAAAAGGTATATGAGCTTCATATAAACCTTGGTTAGTTCGATTTTCTACCGAGATAATGCCTCTTGTGTAAATTGAGCCATTTGAAGCCTCGGTTAGTGGGTCTATCATTTTGATATAACCGCCCAATAATACTACGTTCAAAATATCGTCTCCTTTCGTTTTAATTTTGTATTCAAGTAATCTACTTACTTTTTATTGAAAATTGATTTAAAGGCATTTTTTGTAGGTAATTGCCTACAACAAAACCAAAAATAAAAAACTATTCATTAGAAGCTAACATATCATCTGCTTCTTCTAAATAACCTATAGCATTATCGATGTTGTCAAGAGCTTCATCGATTGTGTCTGTAATTTCTTCACTCTCTCTTGCTCGTTCTCTTGCCCATCGTGGCATACTTCTTGCTCCCTCTTCAGCAAGGCTCTCGACATAAGAATCAAGAGATGATGATATTTCACCACTTAACTCTTCAATATCTTCATACAATTTTCTTAACTGTTTGATAAGTTCTTCAAGTCTACTCATTATTTTCTTCCTTTCTTTAATTCTTCTAACATAGCAATACGACCAGTAAAATAAGCAACAGCTTCGTGATTGTTTGCTTTCTTTAATTTTTCTCGTTCTTCTTCAATAATAGAGTCTAAATCTTCCACCACAAGAGACATCGCTGTGCTTGTGTCAGTTTCCAAAGATTTTAAATCAGTGATTTGCTCGTACAATCTAATTTGCAATTCGTTCATAACGCTCCTTTCTTTTTGTTGGCTTTTTGCCACCACGCACCACCATTATACACCCGTAGGCATTTGCCGTCAACTACTTTTTTGAAAAAAATGAAAAAAGTTTTTAAGGATTTTAACAAACTTTTTAAAAAAAATTAAAAAATGTTTGACTTTTACTGACAACTTGTGATAGTATGGTGGCGAAAGGAGTGATTATTATGGGTCATAAAATAGTTAAATACCCTGAAAATATTGTGGTTAAAAATCTTCGTGAAGAACACGGTTTATCTTTAAGAGATTTAGAACAAGCAACGGGACTTAATCATACAACCCTATGGGAGATAGAAAAAGGCTACACGAGATTAAACCAACAAACATTACAAATCTATTCGGATTTTTTTAACGTTTCATATGACTATCTTTTAGGCAAACAAAAAAATGAGTTAGCCGAAAAAGGACTAACCCGTCAAGAGATTGCTCTTCTTTTATCAAACGATAAAGTAATTCGTGATTTACAAGTGCGAGCTATGGTTATATTGTCAATGCTGATTAAAGAAGACGATATCAATATTACCATTAGAGTAATGCTTGATATGCTAAAAGAAAGTGATATTGATGTTAAGGAAGAGTATATCAAGAAGTATGAAAGACTTAATCAGTCTTACGAGTTAGAAAACAAAAAGGAGTTATTAGAAAAGAAAGCTGACGATGAATAAAAGCAAAATAATGCAGCTTATGACACATTTAAGCGTAGTTATTGGTCGATTAGGCGATGCCTTAATCGAAGACGATTTCATTGACGTCTCCGAAGTAAAAAAAACGAAGACGAAACAATAATATTGGAAGAAAGTGAAAAAGTAATTTTTAATCGCCCTCAAGATAAATATAAAAATGATTTTATTAAGAAAGAGAGGATTATAAAATTGCAAAAAGGTAGTATTTCAAAAAGAAAAGACGGTCGATTTATGGGACGTTTCCGTTCCGTTGTCGACAATAGAGTTATTTGTGTTTACGCTAAGAATAAATATGATTGTGCTGTTAAGTTAAAAGAAGCTATGGAGAAAGATAAGGAAGATAACTATGGCTTTGTTGTTGAAGACAATAACTTTACATTAGGTCAATGGCTAAAATACTGGTACGAAAGATACGAAAAACCACGATTGAAGCCGTCAACCGCATTAGGCAAATTACACATTATTGAAGCCATAAATAAAACTGGGTATGGTAGTAAAAAAATTGCTAACATTGGCGAAAAAGACGTTCATATCTTGCTCGATAAAACTGATTCAATCAATCAAAAAGAAAGAATCCACGCTTTATTGATTAACGCTTTTGATATAGCATTAAAAAGCGGCTATGTTCGTATTAATCCATTTGCGATTGTAAATAAGACAACGCATAAGAAAAAGGCGCAAGAGAATACTGACGCATTAACGAAAGAACAAGAACAAAAGTTATTTGATTACTTAAAAGCAACTAGAAGTAAATATTATAATTTTATCTTCTTCTTGCGTTGGACTGGATTAAGACTAGGCGAAGCATTGATTATTGAATGGAGCGATATTGACCTTAATGGTGGCTACATATCAGTAAATAAGGCACTTGACGCATACGGCAATATATCTACACCAAAATCCGAAAAAGGTATTAGAAAAGTCCCTATTATGAACGCACTAAGACCCGTGCTAGAAGATATGTATAAATTAAATCATACGGGTAGAGTATTTGGGTGGATTACTAGAAACGGATTTGCTCCAGCCTTTAGAACGGCTTGTCATAATAGCGGCATAGGACACCAAAGACCACATAATTTACGCCACACATTTGGTACTAGATTATATGAAGCTGGCGTCGACTTGAAAGTTATTCAAAGCGTTTTAGGACACGCTGATTTTAGCACAACAGTTAACACTTATGTAAATACTGATAACACATTTATGCTGAATGAGCTTGCAAAAGCCAACTGACACACATTTTTAAAATTGACACACATTTGTCAGTCAATTTGACACATTGTGTCGACACACATTTTCACGTTTTGGGCTGTCCGCATTAGCCCGACAGCCTATTTTACCCCCAAAATTGCCTCTATAATCGATTTTTTTGACACACAAGCAATTTATCGGAAATCTCGAATAAATGGATTGAGACATAAATACGGGTATAATAAACAAAAACTAACTAAAATAGGCGTTTTAACAATACTTTTTCACGATAAAAACCATAAAGACACAACGTTGACACATCAAGATATTGTATAATCTTTGTGTTTTTGCTATCAATAAAACACCGACAGCATAAAAAAAAGAGGCTTTAATTAGCCCCTTTTATTTTTATAATCCATTGTCTAAAACATCGTCAACATAATCGCTTATAATCTCGTGTAATTCTTCCCTTGTCTTATAAGTAAACTTGCAGCCGCTTGACCCGTCATTAGACAAGAATACTTTTTTCTTTCCGTTCTCTTCAAATAATTCGATTTCAATGTTAAACTCCATTTATTTTACCCCCTCAACAATACTACTTCCCTTAAAATCCGTTTTGCTTTCACAATACTTAATAGCATCTTTCTTACTCTTAAACTCCATTTCAAAACTAATCCAGCCTAACCAAGTCAAATACCAACATTTATATTTTTTCATTTATTTTTTTCTCCCTCTAATATATTTTATCTCTTGATTAAATCTTTTTGCGTGTTCTATCAGTTCGATTACTTCTTCAAGAGTGGTCTTTGTGTAGTACCACTCAAGCCCGTCTTTTACTAAGCAAACGTCATAATATTTATACATAATTTCCCCCTTTAAAGTGTTATTGAATAGACATTTTCAAAATCTAACTTTTTATAATTGATTTTCGCTTTATCAAGTTCTTCAAAAATTGTTTCATAACTACAATTCTCTATAATTTTAAATGCAGCTTCTACTTGCTTTGCATCAACAAGCAAATAATCCGATACGTCGTCAATATCATAATCTCTAATCATAATTAAACCATAGTTTTTATTATTCATTTTTCTTACCCCCTCTAGCCCTTAGGCTACTGGGTAGCAATATTCTACTACCCAGTTATACCAGTCTAATCTTACACCATTTTCGCTGCCGTCTAAGCAATCGCCAAATATGCTGTTCCCGCACATTCCGTCAACCCACATTTTGTTATCACTTTGTACCATATAGCTTCTTGCTCGTTCGCTGTATTCTCGTTTCCAGTTAGAAGCCTTATAAACTATCACAAACTCTAAAGGATTTTTATCGCCAAACTGGCTTGTAATATTATTCTTTTCGTTGTGTTCGTGGATTTTCTTAACCATTTCTGCATAAGACATTTTCTTTTGTTTCTTATGTTCTAAAAACTTGTTAACAGTTATATTAGTTTCAAGTAATCTCTTCTCGCCGTCGCCCTCGTCCGCTAAAAACTCAAGATATATGCAACCATTATACTCAATTTCCCCACTGACTAAAGCTGTAAGTGGTATGTCCCATAATTCTCTACCGTTTTTGCCAAAACTATGCTGGTCTTGGTAGTATTCGTCAATTCTAATTCTTTCTACGTCTTCCACAATGACAGCGCCATTACTTAAAACTCTAAATCTTCCGTTTAAAATATCAGTCAAATCTCGCATATTTTTTACCCCCTTATTTTTTTTATCGTGATTTAATATTTTTGTATGTTCTCATTACGTCTAAGAGACTGAGACTTGGCAAAGTAATCTCGCACAAGTCCCTAATCTCAAAGAAGCTGTATTCTTCAGCGTCTAAAAGCATATTATATATACGTCTAATTAGTCTCTTTTTCAGCATTCTCTTGCTCCTTTACATATCGCTTATAACAAAGTTGATATAAAGCGTCTTTGTGATTATATAATACGTTTTTATTTGTGATTATTTTGCCCCATTCATACTCATAAGCGTGTAATAAAACGTCTTTGTTTCTTTCAGTGTTATATCTAGTTTCTTCCGCATATTGATGCACTAAAAATCTAATAGCCTCGTCATTAAATAACTCGTCAACGTGCTTCAATATCTCGTTTTGTACCTCGTCAATCCACATATTAGCGAATACGCCTAAATCCAGTAAAAACTCTCTCATTTCGTTTGATACTTCTCTCATTTTTTTACCCCCTTAATAAGTTAGTTTTGCATATTTGTATGCTGTAATCCCTAATACCTAAAACATAATAGTTTTCTAAGTCTTTTAACCCTATTTTTTCGCCTATTTCGTTAAAGTTTTTATAATCGTAATTTGTGCCTAAATCTTGTTTGTTTTTACAATTTCCCTCACCATCATACTCATAATAAGTTATATTATTGTCGCAAGTCCAAAAATCACTATTTCGATTTATTTGCATAACAATTAAGCCTTTTAATCGCCATTTGTCATCAATAACGTCAATTCCTAATTCGTGAGAATATTCACGCCATACTCTTGCTAAATCTTTTAATTTCATATTCATTTTTTACCCCCTAAATATATTTATTTCTTAACTCGCCACTGGCTCTATCTTTGTATGCGTCTAGTAGCCAAGTTATATTATTTTTAACGTTATAATCAAACAATTTTACAATACCTTTTTGTGTGTAGTATCGTGGTCTATCAGCCCAATCGCCGCTGATTCTTATTTTGCCATTCTTTAACACTTCAACTCTATTCCAGTAATCGCTATACTCAAACGCTTGTAAATAGCATTCTATTTTTTCGTTATCGTCTAATTGTAATAAAGTCTTTTGCTCGTCAGTTAAATTACTCATATTTACCCCCTTAACTTAGTTTTATAGTTTCCCAAGTCGCTAGCCCGTTGCGGCGTTTTTTAAGCCAAACAAAGCTAGGTTTTCCGTCTTTGTCTAAAAGATAAAATCTCGTTTTAATATCGTACCCGTTGCGTCTTTCCCCTTGGAAGCGGTAGCCTTTACTTTGTAAAGACCACCACACCTCATTAAAGTTTTCCCCCTCGTCAATAAGTCTATCAAGTAATATCAATGTTTCTCGCTGTAAGTCGTTTATATATACCATAATTTACCCCCTTAATTAGTTTATATTTAATTCTTGAATAATCTTTTGCATAGGTATAATTTCCCATTCAGTCTCATCACGTCTCGCCATATCGTACTCGTTAAGACAAGCAAATGTAAAACCTTTATAAGCGCTATATTCTACTAAAAAACTTTTTTCGCCATTCGATACATTTTGTCGATAAAATGCACCACTATATTCATCCACGTTATTTAATCTACAATAGTTTAATTTAAGTATATGTATGATTTCTTTGTAGCCTTGTTTGTTAAAATGTTCCCAGTATGCTAAATGATTTTTTTTCGCCAAATCTTGTAAAACCTTTAATTCTTTTGCGCTATTTATTCTAATCACTGGACAAGCAAATTGACCAGTTAAAAAGTCTTTCCATTGTGCCATTTTTTTAATCCCCCTTTAGTTTATATATATTTACGGCTTACGCCTCAAGGAACAACACTAAATCTAGTGTGTCCTTGAAGTTTTGTCTTTCAAAAGTTTCAACTACATTGTCCCAGTTTTCGCCGCCCTCTTCTTGTAATTCAAGTAAGCGTTCGTATAATCTTCCGTAGAAGCCTTGGCTTCTTGATAAGTCTTCAATAATACCCAAAATATCGTTCATTTTTAAAGTTTTTTGTTCCATTGTTTTACCCCCTTAATCTAGATTATATTTTTTACATAACTCGTCTTCTTTGTCTAATGTTTCTTCCGTTCCGTCAATAAAACATAAAAGTTTTAACATTTCGTACGCTAGTTTATAGTATTTTTGTCTAGTTTCTTTGGCTGTTTCAAGCTGCCTTACTCGCCCAAGTTTTCTTAATGTTTGCACCTCTTTGTCAAATACTAAATATTGTTTATAATTTGCACGCCATTCCATTTCAATTTTTTCAATAATTTCATCAGTTGTTTTAGTCATATTTTTACCCCCTTAAAATCTTGCTTCTTTGCATTTTTGGTCGATTTTTTCCCATAATGCGTCATATTCTTTTTTGTCAATTTTCTTACTTAATCCGCACTCATAAAATGCTCTATGTAATACGCTTTGGAAGCGGTAGTTTTCCCAAGTACGATTATAATATATATTCTTAAAATCGTGTTTTGATACATAATTATCGCCATAATGACCGCATATTTCCGCTTTGTGTCCCCAACTTGTCCTAGTTTCATAATACCAAACTTTAATATCTAAATAGATATTTTTTGCCTCATTTTCAACCTTAATAAACCCCATAGAAACCCCGTCTAAATAACGTCCCTCAGCTGTAATTTTTGTGTAATTTGCCATATAATTTTACCCCCTTTGATAGCAATTTTTACGTTTATATATCTTGTGTAGCGGGCAAGGCTTACGCAGCCTTTGCCTCGCTTTCGTTTTCTTGTTCTTGTTCTTGAATATTTAAAATTAACTTAAACGCTTTAGCGGCTTCGCTTGTAGCTTTTAAGATAAAGTAAGCAGTCTTTTTGTCTTCAGTGTTTTCTTGAAGACTTCTAAGTCTTTTAGCCCAGCTTTGTAAATAAGCGGCGCTGTTTTCGTCCGTTTTTTCAGTTGCTAATCCTAGCCAGTTGCAGCAATAACAAGAGCCTATCTCAGCGATTAACTCTTCAAAGCTGTATTTTTCAGTACCGAAGCCGTCGCCGTTTGCGATGCCCTCACGATTCAAAAGTGTACTATGACCCGTGCTATGTGTTAACTCGTGAAACAAAGTTGAATAAAACTCGCTGTTGCCTTTGTATTGAGAACACTTAGGAGCGATAACCTCGTGCGTTAGTGGTCGATAATAAGCGCTGTCGCTGTTTGTTATTCTTAGAATAACGCCCGCTCTCTTGCAATAATCCGATACAATCTCGTCAACGTGGTCTATTCTTGACTTGTCCTCACTTAAAACTTTAGTTTTAGCACGTTTAATCTCTCGAATATTTTCACAGTCTTCAAGTCTAAACACATAGTAATACGCTAATATGAAGCCTTTTCTTGCGACCCAGTCTTCTTTTGGCTCGCCTTTATCGTCTACGACGATATTTCCGTCTTTGTCTTTTACTTGCTCTTTTGTGTAATAAGTCTTAGGCGCTGAATAAACCACGAATGACCCCTCAGCTCCTTTCTTAACGTTTCCACCAAGTTTTTTAACTTCGTTAAAAGTTAGATAATAGCCAGCGTCTAAAATAACTTGATTGATACCGCTGTATGCTCGATTGGTAAAGTAATTTACAGCCATTGTCTCAGCGTTTGCTTGCGCTGTTGGGTAAGCCCAAGGCTTACGCCAAGGATTAACACCCGCCTCAAGTTTAGCGATAATTTTCTCGTTTATCATAGATAAAATCTTCGCTTGTCCGTCTTTCTTGTTTTGTTGTTGTGTTTTAATTGCTTCAGTTGCTTTCATAGTTTTGTACCCCCTTAATTTTTCTCTCATTTTCACTATGTGAAAAGAACTGATAATTTACCGCTCAAACTTTCTCACGTTAGGCTTGCGACTAACCGTCGGCGTTTTAGTAAACTACAACCACACTTTTTAGCGAAAGTGTTTCGAAACTGATTACATATTGTGTTAAGTAATGCAACTCTACTACTAGCCATATTTTGACTAGTTAAAATTGGTCTTTCTCGGTATACGTCAACGCCTAAAAGCCACTCATAAAGGCGTTAACTATTAAGTTGTCAAGGAACAATGTCTCAAGGCTCGGCTCGTCTTCCAACCCCTCAAGCACCCTCAACCTACCAAAAAAGCCTTATATTGTCAAATATTAGCACCCCATAAATATATTTACTTCGTAAATATTTTTATAATTTTTTTATACCGCTTTTTCTCGCCCCTCAGCCCTCAACCTATATGTATATATCTTAGTAATAGTTATATATATATAAATCTATCTTTGTAAAAAAGGCGGGGGATTTTTTGGTATAAACATATATAAATATGTTTATTTTTGTGCGATTTTGCCCTTAATTCGTGAAAATTGCCTAGCACTTTAAGGCTCATATAATATATATCTAAAGATATATATTTATATGGTTTTGCGATTAAGGATTAAAAAAGACCTAAATGTTATAAACATTTAAGCCGTGCAATAATTCAGTCAAATAATGTAATCAAAACGGATTTAGATACGCTGAGCGTTAACATTTCGGTGTTTATGGGTGCTAATTGACACACATTTTGACACACAAATCCGCATTATAGAGCCGCATATGTGCCGTAATGCGTGTTTCATTTTACGGGCGAGCGTACACACCCACCCCCCCCTACACCCGCACAATTAAGTACCTGCCTGGGAATGCTTATATGGCGCTCCTCACAAATTTTCCAGAAAAATCGAAAAAAGCTGCGGCGCACAAATTTATTATTATTAAATAATATTTATAATTTATAATTTATAAAAATTTATAAAAAAAATATAATAATATAAATAATTTAATATTTTAATTTAATAAATAGATTAATAATTAATAATAATTAAAAAATAATAGGAATAAATAGATATATGATGATAATTAATAATTTTACTATAGTTTTAATAATAGACAATACTAAAATTTACTTATAAGTAATAATTAAGATTATAATTAGTAATAATTAGTCACAAAACTATTATTTATTACTATAATCTACTATAATTTACTATTATTACAGAGTATAATTTAGTTTTTGTTGGTTAAATACGGACAAATACGGTAAAAATAAAAAATAAGGGCTATTTTTAGCCCTACAATGATTTTGATTTTAAAATTGGTATAATTTATCGTGTTTGATATAAAAATGATTACAAAGGGAATTTTAAGGGTTGGGGATAATTACAGACCCTTTAATCTTATTTACCTTAACTGTACTAAGAGCATTTTCGCTAATAGTATACGAAAATGAGGTATTTCCAGAAGTAGGAATAGTAAGCCAATTACCCATATCGGTACGGATGAATATTTGACAATCCTTAAATGTATAATCTGAACTAGTGGATTTAATTGTAACCGTACAAACTACTTTCCCAGATGATGCGGGACTCGTAGTATAAGACATTGATAAGTAATTATCATAATTTTTTGTCGTTAAAGAAATAGTTTTTGTTGTAACTTTATTAGTTTCAGTATTATTACAACTAATACTAACTAATACTATAATTACTAAACTAATAATAAGTAATACCTTTTTAATCATAATAATATCCTTTCAAGAGACCCCAGCACCGAAGTAATCTGGGGTATGAGCCATAGGGATTAGGGGAATAGCTTAATATGAGTTTGGGGTACAAAAAGACTATTCCCCCAGGGGTAAAATTACATCTATGCAAAATCTTAAATTAGATATAATTCATTTAATAGTATAACATAATGTTTTTACTAAGTAAATATTTTAAGATAAATAATTATCTACTAAGAAATCATATTCCTCTTTACTAATACCATTAGTTCTTCTTAAAGTCTTAAGATACTTAATAACGGTTAATCTAGTGTTATTATCTTTAATCTTATAGCCACTATATGCCATTAATAGGTATTTTTGAGGTTTACTAAGAGTTTTTAAAGAATTAATGTATTGTAAAGTCTTATCTTTCTTAGAGGATACTTCATCCGTAGATAGCGATGATAGATTTATTAAGTGAGTGGCAAAAGTAGATTCTAACTTCAATACTTTAGCCATAGTATAGACTTTATCTTTCTTCGCATATGATAAAGCATAGTCATATACTTTCTTAATAGCTTTTTCTTTTTCCTCATCTGATAAAGACTTATAGTATGAAGAAGTGAATAAACTATTTAAGGCATTATAGCTAAAAGTACCGTAATCTTTCTTATACTGAGTGTACTCTTTACTAGATAACTCTATCTTTTCACCATCTTTCGTATAATAATACTTTGGAGTCTTAGGTAATATATCAGCGTTGCCATATTTACCGTATAGATTCAATATTTCTGTATCGACAGGAGTTTCTTCGTTATTATAAATCCAGAAAGGATATACCATATTTGTCATAAACTTATTAATCCATAAGTCTTCTTTATCATCTTCTCTTCCCCAAACATCGATATATGGCTCTAAAGTGTCATATAAGAATGGAATCTTAGATTTTAGAGAATTAATAAAGTATTTAGAATCTCCCGTAGTAGCCGTAGTTCTTCTTGTGTTGTTAGATAATACCTTAGCTCCTTGAGAAAGGATTGTTGGAATGAATGATGACGTATATGATTTAGCCATATTAGCGCCAATTCCTACTAAAGTATTATTATTGTATGAAGCTAAAGCACTATTTAGAGATTGTAAGAAAGTCATCTCTGTTAGAGGGTCTAAAGTTGATGAAATAATATCAAAATAATCGCCCAATTCAAAGTCTTGAGCCTCATATGATTGATTTACGGCATCATAGATAGCTACACCAGTAAAGAATGGTATAGAAGCTGGAGCTAACCAGTCTAAAGTGAAGTATTTATCACCAATTCTAATACTAAATGGCTTCTTACCTAATTGTTTCTCATATTCGCCCTCTTTATCATCATCGCCAGCACCACTTACTAAATTCATTTTGGCTAAAGCTATACCTAACATAGTAATCATTGTACCAGTTAAGTTCTTAGATAACTTGTTTACCCAAGTAGTGGCAGACATCTGACCAGATTTAACCTTATTAACTTCCGCAATACGCTTAGCTAAGCCTAATGGACTGTATTCAATACCTCTACGAGCGATATTTACTGGTGTTTTCGTAAATGGCATTACCGTTGAAATCAACAAATCAGCCGTTTTAGACTTCATCTTTAATTGGTTGATAGCCGCAACTAAAGTTGAATAGTCTTTATAAGTCTGTTCTAAGGCTTCTTGAAGAGCTATATCCCTACCCTTAAGCAAAATAGATTCGTTTTTAGCGTCTTTTAAAAACTCAACTGTATATCCATTAGCCGTAGCCCATTTACCAAACTTATAAGCAAATGCTCTCTTGAATGCACGTTTATCTTCAACGTTTTCAAGCAGTCTATTATTTAAAACCCTTATTTTTTCTAATACTCTGCCCTTAAATACCCTTACATTAGGGTCAACAGCATTGTATTTAGATAATGATTCAGCATAAGCAGTATGAGCAGCTTCTGCCGCTACATAAGCAAAGTTATTCATTTCTTTAGAAACTTTCTTGAACGTATTGGCACGCTCGCCTTTTTTCATAAAAGGTCTAGCAATAGTATTTTCAACTACAGTAGCAACCGCATCTTTAACTTTTGATACTTGGTGCATTACAAAGTTAGATACCATATTTCTAATATGAGTCTTAGGGTTTGCTAACATAGCTAAATAACGCCATTGTTGTACTTTTTCATAGAAACTAACTTTAGTTTGCTTAGCTAATGCAATTTGAATCTTTTTGCCAGCTTTAGTACGTTCTTCATTGGTTTTAGCCTTTAGATATTCTTTAGCCAATGACCTAGGAATAATAACAGCATCATATCTATCGTACATAGCCTCAACATCGACAACATCTTGATTAAACTTATAAGCAAAGTCAGCAGCCATTTTCTTGGCTAATCTAGGTTTAGCACCCATCTTAGTTAGAATGTTAAGTAAATTATATTCCGTGACACGTTGGCGTTCTTTAATATAATCAGCTATAGAATCAAGAATACGTCTTACTTCTTCTTCTGTGTAAGTTCCATCTTGTTTTAAATCATCTTCTAATTTAGCAAGATTTTCCTCTTTAATCATATTAATATCAGCTGGAAGATATTTTTCTTTCATTTCTTTCTTAATACGATTATTAGCACGTTCGGTAGATTTAACTTTCTTATTCTTTTCATCTATCTTAACTCTAGCTTTTTCAAAGGCTTTTAATTTGCCCTCTGGTGTTAAACGATTAATAAGCGAAGCGGCTTGAATAGTACGACCATATTCAGTTAATTTTTTACTCAAAGTAGTAACTAAATCAACAGCTTCATCGTATCTGTTTTGTTTAGCCAACTTTTCCGCTACAACTGTTGCCATAGCGACATCGTCTTGAGTAATAGTTTGACCGCTATCAATCTTGTTAATAATGTCGTTGTAAGCCTTAGTTAAAGGCGTTTTATCAACTTGAATTTTTGCTCTTTCTACGGTCTCTTTATTACCCATAATTTCATAAGATAGCTCTTCTTTATCTAGTAATTCAAGCATTTCTGGGGTAAAATTAGCCTTAAATTCTTTGCTTTCCTTAGCTGTTTCTAACCATTTACTATTACGACGTTTACCAGGCTCTTTTGTGGCTGGAAGATTACTTTCTTCCTCTACATTAGTAGTAGATTCACCTACTTTAGATTTCTCTATTTCGTTTCCTCTGGTAGTAGACTCGTTTCGTCCACTCCTTGTATCTGACTGAACTTCTGAGTCTCTGTTGATATTTGAATACCATTCTCTTCTAGTTTTTTCATCAAGCCAATTAGATTCGATGAGTCTTTGTGTGATGGCTTTTTCAAATTCTTTTCCATATACAGCATTCCTTTCTTTCAAAGTATCATAAATATCTTTGTATTTTTCAACTATTTTATCAATATCTTCTTCCGAGCTAATTTTGTCAAAGTTTATTGAAGTAACTTTGCCATTAGACACAGTACAATCAATTTCTTTCTCTTGGAAGATTTTAGCTACTTCTAATGGTCTTATCTTTGTACTATCAAACTTAATATCTACAGCAATAGCTTTATTCTTCAATTTAGACCATTCTTCAAATGAACTTACGTCTCTAGATGAAATACTTGCTTCTTGCTGTTGAAAACCAGCATCCGCAAACAATGAAGCTACATAATTAGCAACTTCCATATTTACTTTGCCTAGATTAATAATGAAAGATGGCTCATTCTGGAAGAAACTATCAGCTTCGTTTTCATAAATACCAAAACTATTTTTGACCTCAAAGTCACAACCGTGAATCTTTGCAATATGCTCTAATTTATCTAATGCAGCATCAAAGTTTTTAGCAAACTTCCTATAACTGTCATTATCAGTTATTGTACTAGCATAATAAGGAGCAATATTAACAATCTTTTCAGTTTCGTTTTCATCTATCTGAGATTCCCAAGGGCTTTCTTCAGCTTTTTTCACTAAATCCGCCGCAGTATTTTTAGTTTCTAAATACTTTTGTCTAACTTCTTCAGTGAATTCATCCGTTAATTCTCTAGTCTCAATAGTACGAGTTCCGTCATACTTTTTGGTAAGTTCAGCCTTTCTAGCTTCCTCGGTTTTAGAAACTACCACATTTTGGGTATCTTTGTCAACCTTTTTTTGCAAAATTGCTTCAAAATAGTTTTCATTTTCTGCTGGAGTATAAGTGTTAGCAATAAAACTTTCACCACGATTTCCCGTAAATATAATGGTAGATTTTGGGCGTTTATTTTCATCTCGCCACTTATAAAACTCAGCTTTCAACTTGCCAGTAGTAGTTATTGTTTGATTGCTACTAAAGAATGAAGCTGTAGCAATATTTCTAACTACACCATCAAGATTAACTTTAACATACTTAATACCAGTTTTATCGCCGCTATTAGTAAGTTCATCTCTTTTGACTTCAAATTCTTTTCTTATTTCACCCAAATCAAATACTGCCTCATTAGCTTTATTAGCTGTTTTTTTAACATTACTAATATAAGCCGCAGGCGATTCTAGTTTTTTATCTTTAGGCTTCATTAACTGATTGGGATTTAGTTTTTGAGCTTCAAAGTAGTGAATACCCATTACCTTGTCTAAGTCATAAATGTTATTACTATTGACGATTTTAGAGCCTTGATAACCAGATATCTCGTATACTTTATCTTCTGCGATTTCTTCACTGAAGTTGAGTGAGTAACGGATGTCAGAATCATTTTTAACCGAATCTAATTCTGCATCTTCGCTTTCCAATACTTTAGTAAACTCTTCAAACGCTTTTTGTAGTTCTTCACGTTCTTCCTTAGTTAAACGTAAGTTATTTCCAAATAATTTGCCAACTAAAGTCTCAAGTTTTTCAAATAATTTAGGTTTATCGTTTCTTAATTCATTTAAGAACTTCTCATTAGAAATAAGTTTATCACCAACAAAATCAGCAAGAATTTCATCATTGATATAGTCTTCAGTAAGTTCTTTACCTAATTTACGTTCGTAAGCAACTTTTCGTTTATCAAGCTCCTTATAGTATTCATTTAATAACTTATTATCTTTCTTAAATTGGTCAATAACGTATTTCTTAAATGAATCATATGAAGTAGTACCCTCTAGGCTATGAGTAAATTCGTGACCAACAATAGCTGGGATAGCCTTATTTGAATTAACGTTTATATATAATGTTTTATTTTTACTATCATAACGACCATTTTCACCTTTATTAAGTTTATCAGTGAAAACTAATTTTACATCACTATTTGACTTGTCAGTTAGTATAGTAAATGCTTTAGCACCACGAACAGCGTTTTTTCTAATCTTGTTAGTAATTTCAGCATCAGCATCAATTTCAAGATTAAACTTCTTGTTAGCGTATTTTACTTTTCCATCCTTGCTAATAATAGGGTCTTTGTCTAAATGGAACGTGGCTTTAAAAGTATCATTGAATCTGCCATTTTCAACATCATAAGAATCCAAAACAACATTTTTTTTAACTTTTAGCTCTTTTGCACCAGTATCTTTATTAATAACTTCTTGAGTAGTGTTAAAACTATTCTTGACTTTCTCAGCCTTTTCTTTAGACATTCTGTTCATACGATTTTCAATGTTTTGAAGTTTTTTCTCGATGGAAGCAATAATTTTATTCCTATCCTTTGAAAATTTATCTATTTGTTCTTGTGATAGAAAACCATATTGTTTGTCAGCAAGTTTTTGCTCTTGTTGAGCTAATGATTGGAGATTTCTTAATTCTGTTTGAATATCACTTTCATTCATAGCAACAGTATAAGAGCCGTGTTTGCCCTTAGTAACAGCAATATTTCCGCTCTCAATAGCACCAGCGCTTAAAGCGCCAACAAGGAATGATTGCCATAGTTCTTCAGTTGATGCCCAGTCTATCCCCTCAGCACCATTTGCCTTTTGATAAGCAATATATTTGGCTACAGGATTTGCTATGTCAGAAAGAACTTCTTCCAAACCCTCACCAGCCATACCAATTAAAACTCTGCCTACAACACCATTAGTTACTTTCTTAATTCCATCATCTAAAACACCTTTAAATAATGATTTTTCACCAAATGATAATACATTGTCTAATTGTTCTGTTAATAGCTCTATACTAGCAGATAAAGCACCGTATAGTTGTGCTTGACCATAATTTGCACCATCTTTGTACGCTTCTTCAACACCACTACCATATGCACTAGTAGTAAACATAGCAGTATTAGCGATTTTACCAGCTTTTGCAATTTTATTAGCTAACTCCATAGACCCAGATGCAACGGCATCTTCGGCATAAACACCAGTTAAAAGAGTTACAGCAATTCTTGGTAATTGCCCACCTATTGCTTGTACTACATTAGAAGATATACCGCCAGTTGCTTTATCTAAGTCGGCAGCATATGATGCGTTTTGTCTGGCTTGTTTTCTTTCAGTAGCACCTAAGTATTTTTCACCAAATAATTCAGCAGTTAAATCAGCTTCAACTATTTCTTTCCAATTAGGGTTTACAGACATAAAAAAGTCTAAAACACCTTCCATACTTTTAACGTCGCCATATGATAAATCATACCCAAAGTCTAAAAGCATATTGCCTAATTTTTCATACCATTTTGCTTGTATTTCCTCTTGAGTATAATTAGGAACTGATGATGATTGAATAGTAGGAGCAATATTATTTGGAGAATCTGGTGATTGGTTATTATTATATTCTGTAAGGTAATTTTGTAATGCTTCTTGTTGTGCTATTGGGTCATAAGTGTTTTGCTTATCTCTATTAAGTCTCTGCACTAAAGCATCACTTGTTATTCTTCTTCCACTATTCATAAGTGTTTACCTCGTTATTTCTTGTTTTTTATATAATCGCTGTATTTTAATCCGTTAATTACATACCATTTTCCATTTTCTTTTACAAATAAATTACCACTATTTGTTGAGTAGTAAATATTTGTGCCACTAATTTTATTAGCGGAGTGAGATTTAATTTGTTCATCAATATTTGCTTTCGTGCTTGCTAATTGGTAGTTAGTTCCAAAAATGTTGGCATTTAATGCGCCATACTCGCCTTGAGTAATACTATATCCATTAGAAGCATAATTACGCAAATTGTTTTCTATCTCTTGCCTTTTGTTTTCCGCTTTAGTGCTTTGTTCTTCTGTTTTCTTAATGTTACTTTGAATCTCGCTGTTGCTTAAACCTGTTTTATATCTTTCACCAGAAGCAAGTTTTTGAGGGACAATTTGATATTTTAAAACTTCATCAATCTTTCCGTTTTTAACAGTTTTTCTATAAACGTAATTGCCTTGTATATAGGTATTTTTACCAATTTCTCTTGCATTACTAGGAACTTTATTATCAGATACTACAATAGGTTTGCCAAAGTCATATTCTTTTCCATCTATAAAAACTTTACCAGGCTCTTCCTTTGACCAAGCAATATTCTTTCCATTTTCAAGCGCTTGTTGCTTTTCATTTAGTTCAGCAATCTTTTCTTGGTCAAACTTACCATATGCCTCTTTAAGTTTGTTAGCGGCTTCTTTAGCCGTATTTTTTACTGTTTGCTTAGCTGATTCGACTTTTGCCTTTGTTTCCTCTTCAAGTGCTTGTTGTTTTTTGCTCTGTTCTTCTAAAGCAGCTTTAGCTTCTTTTTCTGAATCATCAAAGAACTTTCTTAAATACTTCTTATAATATTCTTTTTCGTGGTCTTTTAAGTATTCTTCACCATTTTCATTAACTAAACTAGCTAAAGCATTATTAACAAAATTATCCTTGGCTTCTTCATAAGTTTCACCAGAAGCAAATGCAGTAGTTAAAGCATACATAAAAGCATCAAAATTATCTCTATTAATGAAAATATCTAATTCTCTTGGAATAGAAATATTAGTTAAACCATCGTAACTATATGTTCCATCATCGTTGATAGTTACACCAGTAGGTAATTCTTCTGCTTCTTGACCACTGATACTTGCCATAGCCATATTATAATAATTTAATAAATCATCTTTTTGTGATTGGTTAATATCTGCATTATTAATCATATCTAATACTTCTTTTGAATTATATGTAGATAAATTGCCAGAAGAAATTAAGTTATCTAATTGTGTATAAACACTATTATAATTGTCTAATTGATTTTGATATTCGGCGTTAGATAGTGCATCACTGTAATTATTCTGAATATCCTTAACATTACCAGCATAATTCATTAATAAGTTACCTCTCATAGTTTCACTCATCGCACCACTATTGAGACCAGTTGCTCTTAATTGTTCAGCTAATGCTCTATCACTTTGTTGTCTAATAACATCTTGTTGTGCTAAATCACTAACTGCTTGGTCTCTAACACCTTGTAGACCATATTTCTCTACTAATAAGTCATTCTTATTCTTCATATTAGTAAGTTGTGTATAATAGTTTAAATCGTTATTAACTGGTTGTTTATTTGCTTCGGTAATATCTAAAGATGTACTATTACCCATATTTAGAGAACTAGTATCAGCCTTTTGTAGTCCCCTATTTGTATACATATCTAATGGAGTTATTCCTTGATTATTACTAGCACCACCATCTACTACTTTGTTATCACTATAATTATTTAATGGATTAGTAGTATCTAATGATGGTGTATTAACTTTGGGTTTCTTCGTTGTTCTGTAGTTGCTCAATGCTCTTGCCATCCTCTTTGTTCTCCTTTCTTACAAAATACTCTGGATGATTCATTCTCATTGTATTAAAATCATCAATAATACTAATAACACGATTAATCTTTCCTCTTAATGTTTCCGTAACAAAGTCAAAAGCATTAAGCATTTCTATTACACCAAATGCCAAAAATAAAGCAACTTGTAGCGTACACCAAATAATGTTCTTCCATAGTTCTTCGATGTTTCCACTCTTGATACCATAGTAACCAAATAGGAACATAATGATGAATCCAATGAAAATGTTGTAAACTGCCTTACTTGATTCGTACTGTTTTCTACTTTGTTTTAGTAATTTCTCTTCAGTTTCTTGATTACTATAAGCATTCGTAATTAATACTGGTGTGTACTTATAAACCCTTAAATTACGGCATTTTTTGAGAAGATTAACTTTTTTTCTGCGTATCTTTCTATTTGGCTCTCTCTCAAAACGGCTGTCATATTCACCTTTTTCAAACGTTTCGTAGTCTAAACCATTTCTTAATAAAAAGTTTCTCTGTTCGTATTTTAGTCTATATTCATTCTTGATTTCGCAATATTTTTCTAACTGGTCAGTGTTTCCATCGACCTTATCTTGTATCTCTTTACCATATAGATTCGTAGTGGCTATGAACTTATCACTCATAAAGCCATTATTTAATCCCTTTTTTCTCATTAATACTTTAATCGAAACCGAAACCATAAAAGCAAGTAGACCATCGGCAACTATTTCATACCAAGTCTTACCCGTTGCTCCAATAGTGATTAAACCTCTTAATACATAGGCAAAGCATATTAATACTATGGCTATGTTAACGAGATTACTCTTTATAAACTCACTAAACGCTTCGGTTTTAGTCTTTTTAATATCGTTCATTAATTATTAACCTCTTCCATTTATCTCCTTGATAGCATTTATAATTGCATCAGTATTTTCTTGATTTACTTCTTTATTGATGTTTGCTTGTTTTAAGTTAGTTAACTTTTCCTTAAGTTCGTTAGTAATAAGCAAATCAAATGCCTTACTTAATGTCATACCAACAGATGCCCATAAGGCTATTGAGTATAAGAAACTTACATCAAGTGTCTTAAAACAATATAGTATTAGCGTAACTAACCAAAAACCAACAACACCTTTTAGCAACTTTGTTTTCTTTAGGACAATTAGCCCAATAAAAATTAGTAAGAAAACAAATCCAATCATATTACTTAATACCTTTGTAGCTTCCTTTTCTTCGATAGCAAAAATATAGTTCCATTTTACAATAGCAAAGATTAATAATGGAATTATAGCTATTAGGATACTAGTTGCCTTGATTAAGTAATACTTAAATCGTGTTCTCGTAACGCTATTTTTATCTTTGCTCATATTTACTAATAATCCCCTCTATTTTATTCGCATATCCGTTTCTAACTAGTTCTGGGTTATTTAAGAATGCAACTTTAAGGATTTCAAGCATTTCATTGTTTTGATTCTTCTGGTCTTTAAGTTGACTCTCTAGTACATTAACCCTTTCATTGAAGTTACCTAATAGGTTATTAATATGAGTTTCTAACTTATTAATTTGTTCTTCTTTAATACCAAGTTGAATTGCTTGTTGTTTAACAAACTCTACTCCAGCTTTCATATCTTCCATTAATGCTTCATCAGTCTTCTTACCTTTAGTGATTAAACTAGTGATATCAGTTCCAACTAGTTTAGTCTTCTTTAAATAAATTAAAGCAACTACAAAAGCACCGACTGCTCCAAATACTAAAGATATTAGATGATTGATTAATTCATCTTCAAACCAATTAACATTACCATTCTTTAATTCATCGATAGAATCAAGTATTTCAGATATGGCTTGTCTAATCTCACTATAATTAGTCTCATTTTCAGATGTAGCATCTCCCTCAATTACTTCGGTATTTTCATCTTCATTAGTTTCAGTAGTAGCCTCTTCTTCATTATTAGTTTCTTCTTCCCCACTTTCTTCAGTATTAGTCTCTTCAATAGGCTCTTCTTCCTGTGGTGTTTCCTCTTCATTAGGCTCTGCGTGAACTTTAGTGCTTGACAACGTGATAGTAATGAAGAATCCCATTACTAAAAACAATAAAATAAAAATAAGTCTTTTCATCAGTATTATTTACTCCTTTCTTTACTTGTGGCTATAATATAGCACAATTTAAAAAATAAGTATGTGAGATGTGTGTGAGGAATTTTAAAAGGGCAACCTCTTATAAAGATTACCCTTATTTTTTAGTGTTTCATCGCAATATAATACTTAAATGCTTTACCAACTGGTGCATCTTTGTCATCTAAAAATGCTCTGGACATTTTAACGTAGTTATTAGTGTCATTACCTAATATACTATAGTAATCAGAGTACATCATATTCATAACATAACACCAATCATATTCGTTGTAGTTCTTATCAAGTGCGATGTTGTTATTAGTAGCAACTTGTGTGGTAGTTTCAAGTGACCAATGGCTTCCTTTACTACCATTCTCGTTCTCAAGTGAATTTAATGCTTTTTCTAACATCCACTTATTGAAATGACATCCGTACATCTCTTTATATAAATCGAGTTCTAACTCTTCATACATCTCATAGTCTTTGAGTTTAATCTCATCAAAAGACTTCATTAAGAAACTCTTTAATTGTTCTTCACTAGCCTCTTTTAATAATGTTTTGTGCATATCTATATTTCCTTTCTGTGCAAAATTTCGTTTTTTGTGCATAAAACTTGCACAATTTATTAAAAAAGAGAATAGACTAATTAATAGCCTACTCTCTTCTTACACGCTATAGGCACTTTGCCTTTGTCAATTACGCTGTAGTTGTACCATAAAATGGATTTGTGCCAGAGTCATATGATGTTGTGTTTGGATATCTTACAACACCAGCCATAGCTCTGTCTAACTCTAATTTATTGATTCTTTGTTGTAATGCTTCAATCTTATTAGTTGTGATTAATTCACGAGTCTTTTGACCATCTAATAGGATAGCATCTTTAATCGCAGCAGTGTTTAATGCAGCGTTATAGTTAACACCATCGATGGCTCTATTGATTGAGCAACAACACTCGTTTTGTTTAGCAAGTAGGTTTGCTTGTCCTACTGCTAACCCAGCCACATCACGCTGTAGTTCACTATATTTATCATTAAATGCTGCTACTGTATCGTGGTATACTTGATTAGTAGTTGCTACGCTTTGAGCAGTCCCACTTGTAATAGCATTGATGATATCTCTATTTTGGTTTTGTAAATCATTGAAGTTGAATCCATTGTTTACATCTTCTGCTGTGGCTGGTCTATAACCTAAATTGCCACCGCCGAATGCACCATTTCCACCCCACATTAGAGCTAAAATCGCAAATAGGAAAATCCAACTTCCACCAAAGTTGTCATAACCACCATTGATAGGCATTACTGGAGTAATTCCACTGTTTTCCATATAGTTTTTAATCTCCTTTCTTAATATTTTAATTATTAACGTTATCTAGAATTGATAATAATTAACCAGTTATATTCTTTAAAAACTCATTAGGATTTATCCCTCTTTGTTGACATAGTTGATTAAAAACCATTTCTGGATTCTTTCCACTTTTTATTAAATTCATTATCGGTTGTAAATTAGGATTTTGGCTTGCCATATTCATAAATAGTTGCATAGGATTTTTAGATTGACTAAACATCTTATAAGCATCTTTATATGACCCATAGTTATTTATAGGATTTACGTTAAAAGGATTAGGCATCGTTACTTACTCTCCTCTTTCTTAAGACTATTGATTAATTCTGCAAGTTCATCAATACGCTTATTTAAAGCCGATATCTCATTACTAGTGCTATTAGGTATGATTCCCCTTAATTCATCTTCACTCATTTCAACGAGTTTAAAACACTGTAATGTGGCTTTACCCGTATTATCAGATTGCTTCTTGAAACATAATGGACTATCACTATCCATTAGCATTACCATTTGATTAGGACTCATAGGGTATGCTTTAGCACCCTCGATTCCGTTCACAAAAGCATAAGTGTTTCTATTGTAACTTGGGTATGGTGTGTAACCATATGGATTTGAATTCATAACGTGTACTTCCTTAATAACTTTATTTTACGATAATAGTATACTATACAGCAATACTATTAAAAATTGCATTTATATGGCATTTTATGTGCAATAAAAAAGACTACCTTTCGGCAGTCTCCAAAAATCTATTTACTCGTCTTAAAACAGTAGTTCTATCGATTTCTAATATTTCTGATACAACTTCTATTGTATTGTTTAGATACAAGTAAATTGTCTCACTCATATTTAGTAAAGCACGTTGCTTACAATACTTTTCAATTTGCTTTTCGTCGTTTGGCACTATTTCAAGTATGAGTAGTCTTTTACATATTCGAGCCATAAAACGTTCTCCTATAGTATATTTTTTGTAAAATAAAGTTATCTATAGGAAGTACAAAATGCTTTATTAGATCAACATCACACTCGCACATAACCATATCAATATATTGTCATCTACCTTTAATATCTTATTATCACTGAAGTATTCAATAACTGTAAGGAATAGGGATAAGAGTATGGAAAACTGAATACTTCTAGTAAATATCAATAATATAACTAAAGTTATGATATAGAATGTGATGCTCCCCTCGTACGTTTTATTATTAATATCTTTATTAATCTTGTGTGTTTTGTCTTTTAATGCTAACGGAACTATTGTAGAAAAGCCGTCGGCTAATATCAAGATAAGCATTACCATAGTAAATGGTAGTAAGTACTTTCTAAAAAACAAAGATATTACTATCGAAAAGGTCATTGTTAAACCAAAGTTTACTTGACCAGTTCTTTTTGTTCTTATGCTATATAATAGTAATATAGCATTAATTATTGTAGCCAGTACAATCATAATCGCTAGTGTAGATATAACTGATACATCTACATTAACTAAAATAAACCAAATTGGTAGGGCAAACAAATGAATCATTTTTCTATTTATTGTTCCATATAACTTTAAATCCATTTCTTAATGCCATCCTTTTTACTTCTTTCCCATAGTGAGTAGAAAAGTACAATTCTGTGTCGTATTGTTCTTCTAAAGATGGGTTTTTACTCCCCTCTCTAGAAGTGATTCCAGACATCCCAGGTAGGTACTTGAACCTTTCTGGTGGGAGATATTGTATTTCTTCTTCTTCACAAGGTCTTACACCAATAATCTTTAGTTCTCCTTTAAGAACGTTGAATAAATTGGGTATTTCATCAATGCTTAATTTACGAATGATTTTCCCAATTCTAGTAATTCTTGCATCGTTCTTATCTCTTGATAAAGGACTATTAGCATCTCTGTTCCTTTTGCCACAAGTCATACTTCTGAACTTATAAAGATAAATTACTTTTTTATCTTTGCCATAACGTTTAAACTTACACAGTGCTGGTTGCTTAATATCAGACAACTTTATACATAGATAAGTTATAATACACAAAGGAGATAACAACAATAAAACTAATATAGCAACGAGTTTATCCCAAACGTTGCACTTTTCCGAGAAAGTCATCTAAACTCTCGCTTCCATTTTTAATCCTTTGTATATATTCATCTATGTGTTCTTTTGTTCGATATGGAGTAATATTATGCATAATAATAGCATATTCCTCATTAGTTAAAGAGTCGTTTTTAATTTTATTATAAACTTTTGTAAGTATTTCTGGTGTTATAAAACTATCCATATATTACCTCATTATTCTAAATAGTACTAATATTCTAAAACAAAGTATTAAAAACTTACGTTTAAACTTGTTTTTACGATTAGCAAAATTATTTCCACAAAGTATTCCATTAGCATAATAATTATTGTGATACTTTGTAAAAATTGTACAGTGTTGTGTATCATTTTTAATAACTTTTTTCTTCAATAACTTTATCTTATTGTTGTTAATGTCTAGCGTATGCTCTCCAATTTTAAACTGGGATAACTTTTTATAACAGTTATCTTCTACCGAATAAACTCTATGGTCATTAACTATTTTAAGAATTTTATCTTCAAAAGTATAAATAGTATAACCATCTTGATGTTTATTACGATATGAATCAATGAAGATTACTTTATCGGCTTTGTCATTAGAACACAGAACTTTGTCGCCTTTTTGGATATCTTTAATTTCCTTAAAACTTCCATCAGCCATTGTTATTTTAGTGTCTGGAGTGAAGCAAGTAGTACTAAAATAAGTAGCACCATTTATACCCGTAGATGATGGTACCCCAACATTTTGAACAACGCTTTCACCAAAGTCGCTACTAACTCTTGCTTCTGTAACATCAGATGGGCTATTATATGCAACATAGAACGGCATATGCAACGAAAATGTTACGTTTTCTATCAAATCAACTGCACTAGGGTCTTTCTTTGCATAAAACATTTTACTAGGGGCATATATTTTAGTATTAACTTCAAAACCATAGCGAATTGTATTATAATATTTTCCTTGTAAATAGTATATTTTTCCATAGGAACTTAACACATTATATATTTCTTTAATTGCCTCTTGGGACATTGGTTTTATAAAATCCTTTATTCCATTTTGTACTGGAATATATTCCCCCATTGTTAAATGTGAAAAATCTACATAATAATACTGGTCTAATTGTTTTGGTAGTCCTTTCCACGAACAAGACAATACATTACTTAACACCTTATCAGAAATTATATATTTACAATTTGGAGCCAACATAGAACTACTACCACCATAAGAACTATATGACGCTACAGTATCGACTCTTCCACTATTAAAACTGTCTATTGTCATAGAAACAGCATCAATTTCAGACACTGCAATACCATACATTCCATATAATTGTTTTACTGCATCAACTCCAGTCGATGCATATGTAAACATCAAAGGCTCATATTCTGATATATTTGCATTAAGTTGTATAAGAGGGAGAATCTGGTTAGAGTCACTTCCTCTTAAAACATAATATTTAGTGTTATCAAACTTAAAATTATCAATTACAGTTCCTTCTGGTGTTTCGTATTTAATATTGTCTTCTATATAATCTTGATTATTTTTTGTTATCTTATATAAATAATGTCCTTTATTCTTTTCATTTTTGTCTTTTACCACAATTAAAGCCATTTTAATCACCATCGTCTAAATTAATAATAACATAATTACTAGAAGTTGAAAAACTAATTTTCGTTTGATTTGCTTGCACTTGTCTCTCTAATAAGTCTATATGGTCATAGAGTATTTGTGTTTCTAAACCACTTCCACCACCTACACCAACTTCGTGCCATTCATCTTTATAATGATATAAAGTTATTTCTTTTTTTAAAGACGTATCTATAGTAAATGCACCAAGTTGTTGACTTAATACATAAGAAAATATTGTTTGAGCATCTGCAAATAAATGCGTTTGCACGCTAGGAGTTCCACTTGTGTCAAGTATAGCAATATACATATATAAAGTGCTGTTAGTGTATGGTTCGTATGTTGTAGTGGATGTTGTTAACGCAAACATAGCAGTTATAACTTTCCCACCATTACCATCGTCGTTAATAAGATATGGGTATGTACCATTCATTATGCCAGTATAAATAGAACTTGCATCTGGGATGCTATTTGCATCAAATAGAATTAAATCGGTAGAATATACCTTACTAAAAAAGGCATCACACAAAGCAACATAAGAACTTTCACTGTCTCCGTCTTCATAAACTTTAGTAACTGATTTATAAACAGTAAAATCTGTACACCAAACTAAATCGGTAAGTTTGTCATTTGTAATAGCAACATTACCACTACCAACTTCATTTTTAAAATAAATTAACTCCATAGGGTTATCCATATATGGATTCCACCCAGTTAACTCCATAAGACCATTAGTTAGCATAGATAACACACTGCCATCACTACACCAAAAAACGTTAGGATTTCCAGACGGTGTTTCCCCAAGCATCATTGTTATAAAACACTGGTTGCACAACATCCCAAATGGTGTTCCTAATGATTCTGGGATATAAACAATATATACTGATTTTTCATCATAATTACCACACCAATTTATACAATAAGTTCCAAAATCAATAGTCATACCACTAAATTCCATATTAGTATTATAATACGCAATATTGTCGTCAGATATAATATTCATAACTTCAGAAACTGTTAAAGTAGTGTCAAACACCATATTTGCAAAAGGGGTGCTAAAATCAGTTGGGACGCTTCTTTTTATATGTTCTCCTATCTTTGTAGTTCTATAGAACTTACCCTCATTGATGTTAGAGTTAGGAAGTTCTGTTACATCTATAATAGGGTTTATATCACTCTTTAACGCAAATGGAAAGTCATTAACCTTATAAGCACGAAGACCTAACGAAGTTCCATCCCATTGTAATTTCCAGCAAGTATTGGATTGAGTACAAAATACAAAGCAAGGTTGTGGTTTATTGGCACTATATTCTGATAACTTTGAGTTACCAGTTAGGTGTTCTACTAATGCTTCTGCTTGAGATTTAGTAGCAAGGGTATTGGAACTATAATTGAATGTTCTAATGCTTGAATTATTATCACCAGTCCAGTTAGAACTTCCAGCATTAAATTGTTGTTGATTTGAGTTAACAACTAAATTGTATACAATCGAGAATCTTTCTGGTAATGCTTCTGCACTACTACCACTACTTGATGGTACTATTGTACCGCTGTCTACCCATTCTGGAGATGCTCCAGCACCAGTACTTACAAGTACCCAAGGATTACCACTTGAAGTATCTCCAGATGGAACAGTTGGTAAACCACCAATAGATGATGGCTTACCTATAATATTGTCCCATTTTGTGTAGAAGTAAACAGTGTCCCATCCACTTCCATTCCATCTTTTATAATATTTATTTAAGTCTGCCATATAATAGCATCCCCTTTCTAATTATTCATCGGCTAAACAAATTAGCCCAGTAAACTTTGTTGATGGAAGAGTTGGAGTAGTGGTTGTTGTATTATTGCTAGTTGTCGACACATATACAACGTGATTGTTGATATTTGTTGTCAAAGTAGTTATTTCTGTTTTAATTGCTTTTTGTGTCATAGTACCATCTTCAGCACCATTTCCAGAACCAGTATTGGTATATAACTTCATAATACCAGCCTTAGTATCTGTGGCTAAAGCCGCACCAATAGTCTTAATAGCACCCAAACCTTCTGATTCAGTTTCAGCGGAGTTATCCCCAACACCATTTACATAGTTGATTAATTCATATAAATATGAAACGCCAGAACTAGAAATAATACTACTTAAATCTTTAGCATTAATATACATTCTTTCAGTAACACTACCATACCAGATGTCACCTTTGTTTACAGCAGTAAAACTGTTTATTGCAAGTCTATTATTATTTTCAGTTCCATCAGCAAATGCACCTTGGTAAACGTAAACACTACCAGTATGCCCATTAACCATAGTAACAGCATCTGTGTTATCAATCTTTTTCCAAGCACCATCTACAGCAAGTAACCAATCACCAACTTTTAGATCTAAACTATTAAATGATCCATTACTTGAAACAATATAGTAAATACCTTCATTGGCGTTAGCACTTGTAGATCCAGTAACAGCACTAGTGCTTAAAGTTACTGATGTACTAGTTGTATTTAATTTTACTTTTGCAGCACTTGATAATGTTGCTACACCAGTTCCAGTAACAGTACCACCATATACTAATTGTCCAGTGATGGTATCTGGGAAGTAAGAATACTTAATTTTATTGTTTTCAATTAAGTCGCTTGTATTGACTTTCCCACTTAATGCTGAATTGACTGTCGATTGTAAAGCAGATACTTTTGCATCAACACCATCTTCAGTTAAAGCAAATGGTGCAAACTTACCAGATGTAGTAATTGCTTCATTTGTTGCAACTGTTACATCTTGAGTACAAATATAAACTTTATTACTGCTAACAACTAATTGACCCTTATAATAAGTCTTTTCAGTTGCACTAGAGTAATCATCAATAATATTATTATTTAATAAACCATCAATGAAACTCTTTTCACTAGCAGTTAAAAGTTTATACGAACTATCTTCAACAATAGCAGTAATAGGTGTTTTAAAAGCAAAATATTCCCAACCGCCAACATTACTGTTTAGTGAAGAGTTCCATCTTTTATAATACTTTACATTAATTGTAGGCATTTTATTTTCTCCTTTTAAATTGTATTATCTATAACTGTTATGTCTGATTGTGTATTATCATTAACAGTTATTTCATCAACAGTAACAACTGTTGGTTGTATATTATTAGTGTTATTTAATACACTAATAGTAGGTTGCACATTCTGAACTGGGGGAGCAGATGCTATTTCAACTGATTCAACATCAGCATCAGTAATCCAAGTTTTGTACTCGTTGATATCTGGCTCATTATTGCCATAATAAATTTCTTCTTGGACTCTTACACCATTGTTAAATATATCATTGGTCTCATCAACTATTCGATTAACTTCAGTAAGGATGCTTAAATTATCCCCTATGAACGGGTCAACCATAGCATTTTTAACTTGTTTGGCAGTGGCTCCTTTTTCACTAGGATTGTTTGCCATACCTTTAACTGATTTTTGAATAAGTTTCTGTCTTGTTTCACTTGATATTTTGTTAATGTTATTTAAAACAGTAGGCATATTATCTTACCCCCTTATTCTTCTTTGTAAGGTAATAACTCATCATAAACTCGTTAATTGAGCATTCTCTTGATGTAGTACTCTTAATAACGAACTGTATGAAGTTAAACTTTTTAATCTTAACTTTTTTACTAAATGCTCTATTAAACTTACTTGGGTCAGTAGAGAAATATTGTAGATCAAAATTACCCAAATCTAATAAGTCAACACCCTCCGTCCTAGAGGATACATACTTATCTTTAGTTAGGTAGCCAAACCACATCTCACCATCTCCATAAGCATTAGGAACGATAGTTATGTAATTTAGTGTTTTACTATACATAGGATTTCCTAAATCTATAACTGGAGTCCACCATATAGCCGTAACTGGATTAACCACATAGGCGAGTAAGTGAACCGACGTATTTGCTGGATTAACTAAATCCAAGTACTCCTTATCGGCGTGGTCATAGATTTGGGCTTTAGTTCCATCAACACTTACATCATATCTCCCATTTAGTTTGGTGAAGATTTGAATAACTGAATCCATACCTACTAGTTGGGAGTCTAAATAGTTATCGCTACTATCTTTTAGTTTAATTCTAAAAGTCCCATCTGGATTTTCCCCAACAAATTCAATAGTATACTCGTTATCGATGACTCCGCTCTCTGTTTGAACGTAAACTTTATCGCTCAAATGATATGACAAGTTATAGTCGTAATCGTCACTAGGAACATCTATGTATACTCCATCGCCTAAGGCACTATCAGATGTCACTAATACTTGATAAACATATCTATCGTCAAAAATTGTGTCTAAACTATCGGTTAGATTGTTAGGTACTACATTAGCATAATTAAACACCTTGCTGTAATTACCATCAAAAGTAATAGAGGCATAACTATCTGGTGTAGTTCCGTGATTGTCGCTTAATGTGGCAGTAACATCGTCATAGATAACATCACTATAGCCAGTATCATCAAAAGCACATATTCTACCGTCAGTAGTACCAAACCATAATTTATCATTACGGATGAATAATGTTGTGATATTAAGTTCAGTATATACATCACTTGGCAAGTCTTCTTTTTCTATTTCTGCGTACTCTTCTAACTCATCATCCCATTGGTAGAAGCCATCAACTGCTTTTATGTATTCAGTAGATTCTACTAAAGGGACATTGTCAACGATAGATATATAGTTTCTATTATAGTAAGGCTCCAACTCCCAATACCACCACTCATAGTCTCCCTCACTATATAAATACTTACAATCAGCAATATAGATATGATTACCAATTGCCAAATAGTATTTGCCATCGAAAACGATTGAAACGGCATTATTAAGATTAGATTCATTTAGTAATTGATTATTGATTAATTTACTTCTTAAAGTAGCATATCTTTCATTAGACTTAATATTGCTATCAAGAGTAACACTAAATACACCATTTTTCGATAAAAATAATTTATCACCATTTAGGTTTTTACAAGTGCTTGGACTAACACACGCTTCACCATTAGCACTAGATACTTGACTATACTCAACACCCTTATAAGTATCACCATTAGTGTTTAATATCTCATTACCATTAGAGTCTAACTTCGTAGTTAAGAAACTACTTCTAATCCATAGACTTGATTCGTGTTGAGATTCAGTCTTATGAATAGCCAAAGCATTATCATTTAGTAATGTATAACCACTAACTTTATTATTAGGATTACCTATCATAAAGTATGACCTATCACTAAAGTAGGTTAAGTCTTCTTGTTCTGATAGATTATTATTAGTAGTGTTTTCACTATATCTCGTACAAGTGTGCCAATCATAATTAGGATAATCTGGATTACCACTAACGAATAGTTGTTGTTCCTCGTTATAACCAAACATTACACCAAATGTACATTTTTTGATTTTAGTAGCCGTAGCAACCAAAGAACTTGAACTACTTGATTTAAACTTAACCCTTAAGTTAGCCTTGCCATCAACTAAAGGCACTTGACTTGATGTTAGAGTTAATTGACCTTTAGTAGTATCAACAGTATAATCTGTATTCATAGTTAGATTAGTATTAGTGTCAAGATTAGTCACCACCATACCATCAGTTGATATACTAGTATTATCTAATTGATAAACTGTTGGATTGTAATTAGTGAATAGAGTCTTATTATTACTATCAAAGAACTCCATTTGAACACTTTGCGTACTTGCATTTAGTCCTATCTTTAAATCAAAGAATAAGAATCCACCTACGATGTAATACTCCATTACTAATTTTCCAAAAGGTAGACTTAAGACACCATCATCAACTATTTCAAATACGGAACTAACGTTTGTATCAGTAGCGTTAGTCGAGTCATATTCTGCTGTTTGTTTAGTGCTTGATAAAGTATAAGTACCTACGGCAACTATACCACCGCTTTGTATAATCTTAATACTAAATCCAGTAGCAGTGCAATAATGATTAGTAACCTTATATTCTTTATTATAATAGTCACTCCATTCGGCACTTCCCTCAAAAAAATCCGTAGAATATACTATTGGACTACCAGCAGTACCAATTAAAGTGTTATATCTATATGGTTGTAACATATTAACATCTTCAAATGGTGCTTCTTCACTTATAGAACTATTTAAAGGACTAATATTGATTCTAGTAGTAGGCACATAAGCATTTGTTGTAACCTCTTGTAAAACCCAAGTGTGCGTTGTGCTTGGTGTACTATCATAGTACATTAAATAATTTTCTCCAGTAAAAATATATAAAACGTTGCTCCTAACGATTCCAAAAGACTTCTGGTCTAATATACCAGTTAAAGTACCATCTATTCTCGTAACCTCGTTTAGATTAGGACTATCGTTATTGAAAACTAGTTTATATATATGTGTTCCAGCGTGAACTATACAATGTTCTGTATGAGTTACGCTATCTATAAACTCCCAATACCCATTTATTTTGGTATCTGCGAATAATGCTTTCTGAACAAAACCACTTCTTTTTCTATTAGCACCATCCTTAAAGATGAAGTTCTTCATTTTAGGGCTTCTATGAACATCCACGTTTATAGGATTATTATAGGTATCAAGTCCTAAAAAATTACTAAAAGTTTTCGTATAAATCTTTTTAGATTTAATTGCTCCTACATTAAATTGTGGCATATCTAATCACCTCTTTAGATGCTAGAGTATCTAGTATCAACTTTAGTTTGTGTTTGTCTTTGATATGGATTAACAATTTCTTCTAATAATTGATAGAACTTATTAGTGGCTAATAAAGCCATTTGTGGCTCATCTTCTTCATATAAATCACCTTTTACGAAATAAGGCACTATATCAAGGATATAATCTGGTATTAGTGTGTTATCACTATCAGCAAATGTTATATTAGCAGAGTCCTCATCACTATAAGATAATCTCTTATACTTTGGTGTATAGTTGATAATATAGTTTCCTTTATCTCTTCTTAATAACATTAATCTGCTTCCATTATATCTAACTGATACATCGTTGTTTTGATAGTAATACTCATCATTAATTTCATAATTAACTCCAAGCACCTTGAAAATATCATTATCTAACGTATAGTAGAAATATAATGGTAGTGCAACCTTGATATAAGCACTCGAATCACTATCCCACTTATAAATATTATTTAAAACTCTGATATACGTTTCATCGTTATCATTAGAAGTAGGAACAGTGTTATAAGTAGTATATGGTTGACCTATAAAGAAAGCATCGATTGATTTAACAAAAAATGGGAATTTATCGGCTTTTGCGATTTCAGATAATGCTCTATTAATGCTCTCAATGATATTAGCAGTTTTTGACTTATAGTCACTATCTTCACTAATATTAGATGTAGTAGTTTGTTCGTAAGAATCTTCATCTTCCTCATTTTCATCTAACTCTGGAGCATAGAATGATACATCATCGTTTTCATACATTAATTTTAAACAAGCAGCAATTAATTCTCCTTTTGTCATTATTTTATTTTTCCTTTCTTATTAAAAAAGAGGAGTAGTCTAAACCACTCCTCAATTTAGACTAAAGTATTAAAATGTATTAGATTTAAGATTTAGTTATTTTTATGGTAACTTAACTAATGCAACTTTAACAGTAGCACCTGGAGTAACTACAACGATGTTGCCTTTTGCAAGTGTTCCAGCTTTCCAGAAGCTGTATTTAGCACTATTAATAGTTACGGCAACTTTTGTTAAAGTATCATATCCAGTTACTCTTGCACCTGTAGATACAGTATCAAGTGTAGATGCACCTACAGTAACTTCTAAATCTTCAGCAGCACCCCAAGATGGATTGTCACCAGCCTTAACGTATACTTTCTTTTCAGAGCCAGATAGATTTTCGATTAATAATACATATTTTTCATCTCTATCAGGAATTGGGAATACAACTGGATATTTATATGTAGAGTCTACATAGAACTCTAAATCATCAGCATTTGCAGCAGCTGATACATATGGAGCATTGAAAGTCACTGCCTTAATATGTGGCTCAGGAAGAATCTTATATTCGTTTTCTGTACCACTAAAAGGTAGGAAGTCTGTTACAGTACCTGTAATATTAGTTAGAGCTGTTATTGTTCTTGCCATATTATTTTATTCTCCTTTCTAAATATTCCTTATAATTATTCAGCTTTTACCTTTGCCCAGAAAAATGCTTTAGGAGCAGTAATACCACAATCGAACATTGTGTAACCCATTACAGCATCACCGAAGCCTTTGCCACTTTCTTGTAACTTATAAGCAGCTAAATCAGTTAGTGGATTCCAGTAAGATATAGCGTCTTTATGACGTACTACAATATACTCGTTAGTTGTGCCATTCTTTAACTTAGCACAGTTAGACATATTGATTGTTAATCCATTGTATTCAGTAACACCAGTGCCAGTAATCATATCGTTCTTTGCACCATCTACTAAACCACCCTCACTACGAAGTGCTTTTTTAATTACTCTGAAGATACCAGGAGTACATTCAACAAAGAAATCACCAGTTTCATCATAATCACGTTCGTGTAATTTTTGAATAATAGCATCTAAGAAGTCAAAAACGTGAACTGATTCACTACCGTGAGATGCACTAGGTGTACCAGCAGTTAAAGTATAAATGTATGAATGTACTGTTCCATCAGATGCTGTAACATCGTTTGTTAAAGTAGTATCTTTCCATTGAGCATCTTTGAAGTTAAGAATTGCACTTGCAACATATTCATCAATTTCTCTTGCCCATTTCTTTGCAGCACGTTGACGATATTTACCTAAAATACCCTCACCATTTTTAGCCAATTCTTTATCAATATCACCAATAGCGATATGGAATGTTAAGAATTGATTAACTGTGAATGTAGCAGTATATCCTTGAGGATTTTCTGCTGGTGGCATATTGCCTTGAATTACATCTTTACCATTTATATTTGAAGTTCCATTTACTGTGTATGTTCCATCTTTATGATAGTTATAAACAGTTACATCACCCAAACCATCAACTCTGATTTGGTCACCTAATTGACTAACTTCGCCAGAGTAATCACGATTACAATGTTTTGCGAAAATTAAATTACGTTCAACTTCTTTTAAAAACTTTTCAGATTGAACGCTTTTTATAAACTTTTCATAAGCCATAGTTTTTTACCTTTTTCTTCCTTTCATAATATTTTTGTTTAGCTTATTGTTTAATGTTGTGGTCATAAGAATCCATTATTTTTTGGTACTTCTTAGGGTCACTAACTTTTAGATGGTTAAGTTCTTTAGTAGTGTATTTACTGATTTCTTCCATAGTGTAATATTCACTTTCAGTAGTACCACTATTTACTCGTTTAGCACTTCCCATCCCTTTTGCCACTTTTTTTCTAGCCTCTTTTTTGGCTTGTTCACTGAATCTCTCAACGAACGCTTGGTAGTCAGAGTAAATATCTTTAAGTGGCATAACTCCAACTTTACCTTTTGAAAAGATTTGGAAGTCTGTATCTTCGATTAAATCATTCAAGTCAACATCTGGATAAGCATTAACGAAATCAGTTCTATCTTTAGCATACCATTCGTTTTGTTGCTTTTCCTTTTTAGCAGTTTCGGCTTGTTTACGTTGTTGTTCTGTGACATATTTAGAATAGTCTTCAACTGGGTCTAAACCCTCTTTTTCCATTTCTAATTGAGTCATAAACGTTCTAATAGAAAACTCATCAGTTAAGTCTTCACCCGTAAACTTGTTCTTTCCACCATAGGCAAGTTTGATTCCCTCTAACTTACCTTGTTCTCTTGCTTTCTCATTTTCATCTTGAACTTTTTTAGATTCCTCTCGTAGTTTCTTATACTTTGCGTTTTCCTCACGAGATTGTTTCTTTTTAGATTTCTCTTCTTCCTCTTTCTTTTCTTCTTTGTCTTCCTCTTTAGAATCTTCTTCATTGGAAGACTTGTCTTTGTCATCTTCCTCTTCACTAGAATCTTCTTCTAAATCTTCATCATCAACGTTGTCATCATCGAACTCTTCGTTGTCTAACTCATCGTTGTCCAAATCATCATCTTCATCTTCTGCAAAGAATTGGATGTCCAAAGCCAATTTTTTAATTTCTTCCATTTTTCTATCCTTTCTTGACACACCTATTGGAATGGTGAATTACTATTTTCTATCCCATAAGACACAGCATAGTTGCTGAACGTGTCGACATTTTGCCTACAAAACATCGAAAAAATATATTGTTGTTTTCTATCCTATGGACACAGCACAACTGCTGAAATATATACATTAATTACTGTTGTAATGATGTATCAGTTTGTTTCATACCTTTACTTGCGTTATTGTTTGGTTGAGCTTTAGTTTTGTTTTCGTTATCTTCTAACATACTTCCAAACATCTTGCCAAGTATTTCATTTTGTTTCTTAATACGTCCTTGATAGCCTTTTTCTTGTTTAGCTATTAAGTTTTCCATTTGTTTAACTTGTGCTTCTAAATTCTTATTAACTGTTTCTAGTGATTGAGCATAACTTGATAATTGTTCAATTTGAACTTTTTGTTCTTCAGTTGCTTGTTTTAGAATACCAAGTTCACTTTCTTTTTGTGCTTTAATGATTGCTCTTAACTCACTCTTGAAAGGCATAGCACTATCTGGGTATAGAGTGATAAATTGTTCTAATCTTTCATTAGACATTCTGTCAATCGTTCCATTAATGAATAATGTATTAAGAGTATCCATAGCCATAATTTCACTAAATCTAGTACCAGCACCAGCTTCAACTACTACGGAGAACTTTTCACCCTTAAACTCTTCACCATTGAATACATCGAATTGAGTCTTTTGAATATCTCTATTAATACCCATTTGTCTATCTCTTTCTCTAATTGTCTGCATTTCATCTGGTTTCAAGTCATAAGTGAATTCAGTATCTTCATAATAGAACTTATAGAACATTTCAAGAATCTTACCAATACGTTCTTTGCTTCTCCAAAATGCTCTTTGTAGTTTAGCAACTGGCTTTTGTGCTTGTGCTTGTATTTGTTGAATTGCGACACCAGATAAGTCTTTAGATAAAACTTCTCCAGTAAGGATTTCACTTGCATTATTACATACACGAGTTTGTTCCATTAATGTTGCTACAATTTGAGTACCAGCAGCAGTCATTTGACTACCATCTAATCGAGTAATACCCCATTGATTACCAGGAGTATAGTCAGTAATAACTTGACCAGGAGTATTATCTATTACTTGACCATTAAGTGCATTTGCCTTAACTAAAATCTTTCCCCATCCTAATTCCTGATGGTTTAATAATTCCATCGCAATTTCAAAGTTAATTGCTTTTTGGTTAGGGATGATTTCTTCTACTTCTCCTCTACCAAAGATACAATTCTTTCTACGTTTCCATACACCAATTTCTATTGGATATAAGTCTGCTTTAGGTTGGTCAAAGTTATCAGTTTCAGCATCTGGTGTTTCAGTTACTTCACTATCTTCACCATTTTCCAAGCGTTCCAAATATTTTTCATTGATTTCTGGATTTAATGCTCTTGGAGTATTGACTATAGTTTGTTTAGTACACTTTTCAAAGTATACTTCACCATCTTTTCTAAAATAGCGTAGTAAAACAGTACATAGCTTCTTATCTAATTCTTCATTATCTTGTTCAGTTGTATTGTATGATTGGTCTTCATCATCTGGAACGATTAATTCTTTATTGATTCCCTCATCACACATTTCTTTAACTGCTCTAACTTCTTCACGAGATGCGATGATTATATATGCTTGTCGTTGGCAATCAGTTTCAGTTGGATTAGCTACATAGATGTTTAGTGGGTCAATTATTTGACCTCTTAAAGCTCCCTCGTATTCTCCTTGTCTACCACTAGCGGTTTCATCCCAGTAATAGTGATATACATAAGTTCCCTCAACTGCACCATTTTCACAAGCCTCTTCATCTAGTGCTTCTTGACCCATTTCCTTTTGCTGCCATTCAGCAAATCTAGTCATTTTAGAAGTATCTTCTTCGTGTTCACCCATAAAGTTAAGTTTAACGGGACTACCTAAAATGTTAGATACTTTATTATCGACAATAAGTGAGCAGATATTTAATACTGGTCTTGGTAAGTTTCTAGTTTTATCAGTTGGTTTTGCCCATTGATTACCCTCAAAGAAATCACGATATTTCTTAAAGGCAGAAGTGAATCCCATTTGCATTTGATAAGATTGACCTATCTCATACTCGTGCCATATTTCTTTAGCTCTTTCAATGTACTTGTCTTGTTTGCTCATAGTTATTCACCCTTTTTACCATTTAACCATTCATCAATTATTGTATTTCTCTCTTCTTGAGATTTTCTATAATCTTCTTGAACTCTATTAGTTATGCTAGATATTTTTTGTTCTAAATCTTTTTCTTTTTGATTTAAGTCTTTTTCTAACGCATCAATTTTGTCTAACGCTATGTCTAACGCTTTTCTCGTTGAATTAAGTTGTTCTTTCAAATCATCAATTTCTTTTCTTAATTTCCTTACTGCCATATGTTATAGACTCCTTTTACCTCACTATTACTTTGTTCATTAACTGTTTTCTTAATCCAAGCATCAATCCAATTAGTATTACTTTGTTGTGGAGTTGGTTGAGATGCGAAAGTCCAACTAGCACAGAAATATCTTAAAGCGTCTGGTGCGTGTGTTATCTCGTGTGGCTCGGTAGCACAATCATTAGGATTCTTTGAACTAAAGAATAATTGTGGTAAAGTTCTAATAAGATTTACACAATTTCTAAATATTCTTAATTTAGCGTGTGGTCTTACTACACCATCATAATCTTCAGTTTCTACTATCTTTAACCATTCTCTAACTGCTGTCCATCCGTTTACTCTATCATTAGATGCCTTTGTTAGATTTTGTCCTAATTCAGCCCAATAATCTACGGGAGATTTATTATCTGTATTATTTTTAGCAAATAAGTCTGGTGGAACTAAATCTTTCCAAATAGGCATTCCATTATTAATTTCATTAATTTTTTGACCAGCTATTGTTGCTATTAAGCCACTTTGATATAGTTCATTAAACACATAGGCATTTTCATATTCATCAACAGCTATCCAGTAACAAGCCAACATATCGAAACCATAGTCTCTTGCCCTATATATCTTCCAATTACTTCTAATTGGTATTGGGTCAATAACGTGGTCTTTTTCACTAAACTCGGCAAAGTATTGACCATCAAAGCAATTCCAACTACCATATAAGAATGCTTGTTTTAATTTATCTGGTAGTTCTTCTAAACGTTCTACATACTCTGGGTTGTTTTCCATTAAAAACTCATTATCGTATACTAGTGATTGGATAAAAACAGAATCAGCACTTTCCTTTTCTGTTTTATCTATAAATAATTTTTTAAACCAAATGTGACCAACACCACCTGGGTTTGCGGTAAAGTACATTCGTGGCTTGATTGCTTTCTTACAAACACCACTTAAACGGTTTGAAGACTTTATAAAATCGAATATTTCTTTTTCAAATAGGGTTGCCTCATCAAAGAATATCGCCTCATAGGATTGACCTTGATATTGGAACACTTCTAAAGGCGAAGCACAATATCCCAATTTAATTCGAGACCCATTAGCAAATAAGATTTCCTTATCTGAAACTTTGTACTCAGCAAATCTATCTTCTGGATTCTTTGCCTTACAATTCAACAATTTAAGAAATGGTATAACGTGGTTGTTATATAATTCTGGATACGTTCTACGCAATAGTAGTATTTGAATACCTGGATAGTATTCAGCTAGTAAAATTGCCTTGATTCTAACAACGTGAGACTTCCCGCCACCCCTAGCACCACCATAGCCGATATATGATGCTTCAGCAGTACAAAACTCTTCTTGCTTTGGGTATAACGATGGAAGAACTAATGTCTTACCACCAGTAGATATTCCAATACCTTGCATTATCTTGCAAATCTATCAGTGCCATCGGCAAACACTATTTGTACATTCTCACCACTAATTTGTGGAGTTTGATTTTGCTCTTGTGCGTCTTGTTTGATACCAGTCACTTCAAGAATTAATCTAACAGCTTCCATATAGTTTCTATTCTCTGGGTCACTTGCCGTAGCAATTAAGTTATCAGTAATTTCATTTATACCTTTACCCTTTAGTAGCTTATAGTGCATAGCTTTACTAAATCTATCCATAATAGCATTGTTACGTCTTCTAGTTGCACCAGCACGTTTAGCTATCATTTGTCTTTCTTTATCAGTTAACTCGGTAGCAAGATATGGAGTTTTCTTTTCTTTTTGAACTATACTATTTTCCATAAAAATCACCTTAAATAAAAAATAAGTGTCTTATTTATAACATAAAACACTCTTTTTGTATGTGAGTTAAGTGTGAGGAAAAAAATTTTCTGCCTATTTTTGATTCTTAACTCTAATTTTTTTATTCATTTGTGTACTCACTTGCCTAATATAGTCTCGATGATAACCTAATTCATCTGCCACTACGCTTAATCGTAATCCTTTCTTACGATTGAAGTAATATATGATTTTTTCTAATTCATCAAACTGATATTTAGTAGGTATTTGACCGAATAACTCATTATTAAGCAAACGTTCGTTTTGTGCTATTACTTTCTTACACTCAACGGCTTCCCCCAATGACTTTAATAACTTTCTAGTCATTTCCTCATTTTCAGATAGTATTTTTTGTATTTCTTTTATCTCCATTGTTGGTCTTCTATCGCTCCAAACTTAACGGCTACTGTGCCATCTTCCATTTTTACCCCATCAATCACTTGTATGTTCTTAACAAATACAGTTAAGTCATTAACAAGTTTGTCTTCTTTATTATAAAAGTGCATATTATCTAAATACCCCTCTACTGCCACAACTGAGCCTTTTTTAAGTACCTTATAGCATCTTAAAGCTACTTCATCAAATACGCATAGCCTAATAACTGACCTAAATCCCTTTTTATTAAGTTTTACATATTCTGGTTTATATTGCTTTAACGCTATTTTAAAAGGCAAATATGGCATACCATACTCAGTATATTTTAGTTTTAATATGCTGTTAACTCTTCCCATTATAGTAACGTTATTAACCATAATATTGCTCCTTTTTAGAATATATCGTCTATATCATTTTCTGATGGTGCATCCTCAGTTGTTTCTTCACTTTCATTACTATTAGTGCTTCCACTTGGTCTTTGTAAAGCCTCTACACTACCACATACTACTTCCACTACTGTTTTATTAGTTCCATCTTTAGCTTGGTAAGACCTAGTTTCTAATCTACCATTTACGCAAACTAAAGTTCCTTTCTTAACATATTTAGCCAAAAACTCTGCCGTAGCTCTCCAAGCAATACAATTAAAGAAATCTGATTCTTTACTAAATGCTTTAGGAACTGCGATTGAGAATTGAACTAAACTAACTCCCGTTGTTGATTGTCTTAATTCAATATCTTTTGTCGTTCTTCCAACCAAAATTACGCTATTCATCTCTTTTTTCCTCTTTCAGTGCTATTTTTTCGTTTATATCTCTTCTCAACTCTTTTAATTCATCTATTGTTAATGAATCCAACACAGATTCAATAATTTCTACTTTATTACTCATCAGTCTTAACCTCTGCAAACCTATAATTTAACGGGATTCTAGCTCCTCGTTGCTGCTTAAATATATTTCTTACTTCTTCTTTATGTTTAGCTTCAATAGTCACTTCGTGGCGTTGCCCCTCTTCTTTCCAAACAAACTTATATTTCTTCATCTTCCAACTCCTCTAAATGTTCACAAATATATTTTTTCTTTTCCCCAAGTGGTGTATCGAGTAATTTTTGCAACTCGTTTTTTGCATCATTGAATTGTATTTTGTGTTCTTTTATTATTTTTATAGTCTTCTTGATACTTGTATAACCAAAATGTACTACATATGTATTAGGCGACCACGCAACTATTTTATTGTCTTTTATTTTTAATGAAAACCCATTACAGTCTACCCACGTTTCTTTATCAGATGCCATTATTTTCACACCTTTTAACTTCAAAAACATTTTGTCAATTTTTGTTAGTTTCATCCAAACACCTCTTTTAATAAGTTATATTGTTCTTTATCCAAAGGAAATGGGTCAGCATCCGCTATGAAATAATAAGGCTCTTCTTTAAATCCATACCATTCAATTCCGCTTTCTTCCATTATAATTATATCTCTAAGAAATGGTTTCAATATTTTTATTACCTTATCCAATTTTTCTAACCTATCCAAATCCTTTTCAATTACATCATAATAATTTTGTTGTAGTTCATCATTTTTAATAGGATTATACAATCTTAATTTTAATTCTTGTAATTTTTCTTTACTTTTCATTTTCTTCTACCTCTATAAATTCTAATAACTCAATCAAATAATTTAGTTCAAATTCATTAAATGGAATAGCAATCTTTTCTGTTCTTCTATGTCCACTACCATAAAATGAATTTCTATATGCTTTTAATTTCATCGGTAATTTTTTTATTTTTTCACATTCATTGTATTCTATGAAATTGATAGGTCTTGTAGTAAACTCATTTCTTAATTCAGAAAGCAATTTAGATTTTCGTTTCTTTAACATTTTCCACCTCAAACATAGATTCTATCAAACTTAATACGTCATTATAAGCTGCAATTTGACCTTCTAACTTAAATAAATCATATATGTCTACATCGGGATCGGATGCACTTGTCATATTATAATCCCATTGTGCATTAGCACATTTTTGTTTAATTGTGTTATAAAGTTCTTGTGGCTTACAAAGTTCTTTTTTAATGCTATTTATATAATCTGGATTACATTTAATAGTTTCTAAATATACCACCATTAGTTCTGTTTCTTTAGTCATTTTTTGTTCTCCTTTTTCAACTCAAGTAGTTGTAGATTAAGTTCTATAATACAATCACGAAGCTTTGCATTTTCTCTTGCAAGATCAATGATTATTTTGTCTTTTTCATCAGGTTTACCCATAAGATCATCAATTGAAACTGATGGTATAGAACCAAGTTTAATATTCTCATCAGTTGTTTTTACTATATGTGGATCATTTGCTAAATTTACGTTTTTCATCCAAACACCTCTTTCAATAATTCATATTCTTCTTTTTCTAATTTATTCCAATAATCTATAAACTCATTATATTCACCAAACTCATTATATTCATCAATAGTTTTACTTTTAATTAAAAGTTCAATATCAATAAGTTTTTCTTTTATAATTTCTATTGCCTTATCTAACTTTTCAAGCCTATCAAGATCTTTTTCAACAATATTCCTTAATTTTCTTCTAAATAATTCTTCTTTGCTTTTAGACTTTATAGGAATTAAAGATAATCTATGCAAATAGTCTAATGCTTGTTTACTTTCCATTTTCTAACTCCCAGATGATCTTATTGTATTCTTTTTCACTAATCAGATTTGCTGATGTATGTTGTTTAGTTTCTTCAGCATAAGTTTTATAACTTGGGTAATGTAGTTTACCATCTTTATCAGTATACATAGCAAGATGTGTTTTAGCTAATTTTTCAAGCATAACAATATATGCACAAGCTTTATAAATTATACAAGGACTACTTCTTCTTTTGCAATCATCACAACTATAAAAACAGCTTTCAATTTTTTCTTCTAAACCATTTACTATTGTTTTTTTATTTGACATTTTTATCCTCTTTTTCTTCAGTTTCATCGTCTTTAATTGAACTAATCAAAACTGACATCCATACTAATTGTAATGGTGTGCTTAATCCAGCCAAACCCATACCAAGAAACAAGTATGGCTCTTCATCTTCTGTATATAAACACATTGTTATAAAAAATGCCAATGTAAGTATTAGAGCAGAAAATACTAATCCCATACTAATTAGCGTTCTACTTTTAATTTTCTTCTTTTTCATTTTTTAATACCTCTTTTCGATATTTTGGTATAGCCCATTCTAAAAACATTTTAAAAGCCTCTTTACTAACCATCATTACTCTTGTAAAACCGTATTTTTGATAAATGTCGTAAAGATTGTCACACATAAAATCGCTCCACTTTTCTCTGGCATCGCACCCCCATTTTTCAGTTACTCTTATTAAGTAATCGCCAACAAAATCTGGCTTTTTATCAATAATCATTATTTCTGCAAATGATTTGTTAAGTTCGTTAATTGCCATTTCTTGCTCTTCAAGTCTTTTAAGGTGTCTGTCAAGGTCTTTGTCAAGGTCTTCTAAATATTTTTGCTTTAATGGTTTATTAACTAAGTCAAATATAGATTCCCCATATTGTTCTTCTAAATCCTCTATTTGTTGCAATTTCTTCCAAGCAGAATTGTTCCTACCTATTCCACAATATCTTCGTGGATTTCTATCAGTATGTCTTTTTATCATTCTTTGATATCCTTTCGTATTTTCTATTTAACTCATCCCAAGACATATAATATAATCTTCCAACTTGTTTTCTCCATTTTGGGCTTATATCACATATCCTATTCACTAATTCTGTTTTAGTAATTCTTCCTCGATAATAACTACTCAAAGAAATAACCTACTTCCTTTTTAAAATAATTTGCTATCTCTTGAATTTCAGATACCTTAAAATTACCAGTATTCATCTTAATTGACAAAGTTGTTCCAGTAATATTAAGATGTTTTGCTAATTTTTCTTGTGTAATACCCTTTTCGGCAATACACATTTTTATTTTATTTACATTAAATGCTATCTTTTTCTTTGCCATCTTCTCGTTCCTTTCTAATCCTCTCTAATTTCAATTCATTATCTGATTCTTCTATTATCTTGTCCTTGCGAAGTTCAATAGCTATGAGTTTGCCATTTATATCAAACTTACCTACATCGTGGACTAAATAATATCCATCTTTTTCTTCTTCAATATATCTTTCTTCACCATTTGAATAGTATAATGATTCAATATGGTTATTCCATAATAGAGCGTATTTCTTATGCTTTTTTAACTTTTTCATACCACTCATTAAAACCTTTCACTGATTTAACTATAACGATGTCTTGATTATATGTCTTCAAAAATAATTTATGCTTAATTTTAAAGACTTGTGTTTCCAATCCTTTAGCATCTAAAATATAATCAACGCCATTTATATTAAGTTTAAAGTCTGCTGTGTAAGTAATTGCTCTAATTGTCTTCTTACCAAACTTAAACTTATCTTGTAGTAAATATAGTGGTTGTAGTTCAACCACAAGCCCTAACTCTTTAATACGCTTATATATATTAGCCTCTAACTTTGAATCGAACTTGTGGTCATCAACTACTACTTTGGATGCTTTATATTTAGTTTGCATAGTCTAACCTAAATGTCTTTTGTAAATCTTGTCTAGCACGTTCAACTTGTTTATCACTCATTAATTCTGGATATAACTCTTGAACTTTCCTTCTCGCACGAGTGATTGATTCAAAAGATGGTACATTAAAATCTTTAGCGTGATTTAAGGCTTCTTTTAAAGTAATCTCGTCAGTATCAATACAGTATGTGTCGATATAATCTAAAATCAATGCGAAGTCACTATTTCTATCAATAGGTTTTGCTCTTAATAACATTTCAACTCGGTTTTGTAATAATTTATTTGTATTTGCCATTTTTATCTCCCTAATAATTTATTTGCTAATTCTTTAGCCTCTTGTTCTTCGTCTTCAGTTAATGAAGATGTGTTTTCGTTATTCCAATCCATCTCTACAACATTACGCTTTTTAAACATAGCGTTAACGCCGTGATTGTTTCTTTCCCATAAAGATAATGATTTATGCCAATCTTTCATTTTATTTTTACCAACGTACCAACCCTTTGATTCATAGAAGTCGAAAAAGTCTTCGGGGTTAGTTTGGTATTTCATTTCTTTACAATATGCTTTAACCATATCTAAAGTCGGTGGAATTGTTTTCCCATTATTTATATTATCTTTACTATACTTACCTATACTATCCTTACCTGTGTTTCCATTTTGTATACAAGGTGTATACACTTGCTCATTTTGGCTATAAGCGCCGTTTTCATCCAAGAATAAAGAATCCTTTAATTCCTTATAATTTGTCTCTTTATACCTATCTTTTTGAATATAGTTATGTATTCTCCAATGCTTAATGACTACCACACCATTCTCAAATGGGATAATAAACTTTTTAGCAATTAAGATTTTTATATCGTCATCTTTAGCACAACACATTCTCATAATTGCTTTTGGTTGATTTATAAAGCCATCATCGTCAGCTCTCATACTCAAATGAAAGTACAAGAGCTGTGTAGACTGTGGCATTTCCAAGAACGCATCACTATCAATGATTGATTTGGCGAACATTCTTCTTTCAGCCATAAATTATTCCTCTTGATTTAATAATGCTGCAAAAATATCTTCTACTTCTCCTGGGTCTTGTTTAGGTTTCTCAACTTTCTTAATGAAAGAAGCTGGGTCTTCACTAACTGTTTTAACTGTTTTCTTTTCGACTGGTTTTTCTTCTTGTTTAGGAGTATCTTCAACTACTACACCATCACTATCGAAATCAACATTGTCTACATATTCGTTAGTACCATCTTCTTTAACTACGCTCATATCGTTAACATATGCTTTTTCTAACGTTGTACTCATAATTCCCCATTTAGAGATTAATTGTCTTAACATTGTCTTGAATGCCATCGCATTAAAGTCTTTAGACCAGAATGTGTATGCTGTTCCATTCTTCTTATCACTACGATAACCTTGAGAATATTCTTCAGCGTGTTTTTCCATCTTTTCTTTAGACCAATAAATAGATTTTCTAAATCCGTTTAATAACTCAAAGTAAGCCATATATCCAATAACGGGAGCTTTAACTCTTTCGTTTTCGTCTTCAATAAACTTAAATAAGTATTTACCAGTTTCTTTGTCTCTTCCAATGAGTTCGCCTTGTCTAATTTCTAATACATCTAAATCACGATATACGCCACTCTTCATAGCCATAGCGATATAACCTTTGTATCCAATTTGGAATGTTGCTACTACTCTATCGTTCTTTCTATCGTTGAAAGGTACAAAATAGAATTGACCCATAAATGGACTTGGACTTAATCCTAATGATTGACCTACTAATGCTGCACTAATAATAGTTGCGTTGTCACAGTTTCCTAATTGTGGATTAGTGTTTACGGCACTAATAATACTTGTAATAAAGTCTTGTCCTTTTTCAGCTCCGATAATCTCGTTAATTCTTTTCTTAACGGCTTCACTTGTCATATAGACACTAAATTTTGGTTTTGATGTTTGTAATGTGTTTGCCATAATTATTTATTCTCCTTTGGTACATCTATTTCTTCTTCATCATTTTTTGCCATAGCATTTACAATTCTCTTTAAATCACCAGTTGTTAAAATGGCGTTATCATCCAATAAGTTTTTTAAAGTGTTAAATCTATCCTCTAATACTTCTTTTGTAGGCATATTAGTCAATCTCCTTTAGCTGTAAGATATTTGTTGAATCGATGTTTCTATCTTCACAAAACTTTAATAAATCACTTAATTGGAACTCGTCTACGACTAAAGTGACTTTAAACTTTGTGATAGCTGTATCTAAATCTTCATTACCATCAAGTTGAATCTCAGTATCGGGATGAGCGTTAAACTCTTTCTCGAGCTTCAATAACTCTTTAGCCTTTTCATTTTCTTCGTTGTAATCGCTAATAATCTTAGATAGATTAGGATTCAAACAATATTTAGTCTTTAATAATAGTGCTTTTTTCTTATCGGGTACTAATTTCTCAATGGCTTCTAACTCATTTTTGAATTGTAAATACTTGTCAGCCATCTCTTCTGCAACTTGAGCCATTGATATAGACTTATTAGTCCACTTAGGGTCTAAAACGTGAGCGAATGAGATTCCTACTTGGTTGTAGTTTTTACTCGACCATAGGTCAATGATTGCTTGAATCTTTTCAGCTCTTTGAATATCTTCAGCTTGCTTAACTTGTTTATCAATTTCTTCATTTACGTTTTCAATAATAG
>Ga0265298_10000683_pt1 | contig 49615 bp, 43 predicted proteins | sample AusTroGonzalo_MG_3_FD_193486 | JGI IMG/M metagenome (GOLD analysis project Ga0265298, IMG submission 193486) | Bovine rumen microbial communities from tropical cattle in Woodstock, Queensland, Australia - Gonzalo_01 | ecosystem: Host-associated > Mammals > Digestive system > Stomach > Rumen ...
GCCATCATTAACGGTACATTCCACAACCACCTTTTGTCCTTTATTTAACCTTGATAATTGACCTTTTGCATTATCTGGAAATTGTGCATGAACATAATCTATATCAAGCAGACCTCCACATGAATTAACAAATACTGACAAGATTCCCATCGTATTATCAATATTCGCAGCACAGCCTGATATTCTTACACGCTTGCCATTGTACTGCTCTCCAGCTCGAATTTCATTATTCTTATATTCATTCAGAATCTGTCTTGCCGAAATAGATACAATCGGGTTTGAAAAAGTTTTTTCTTGATGATGTGCTAATGCAGATTGTTGTATGCTAGTTACACCTGAAGAATTAGTTTTTTCAACAAGTGCCACAGCAAGTAAAATCAGTAGAAAAGCGACAACAACCCCAATAATGGTGAATTTTTTTGTATGAGATGAATTCCTATTATATTCAGAAGTTGTCCGAACAATCTCTTTTTGCGGCGTTCCGCAATGTGGGCAAAATTCATGACCTTCCCCGATTTCCCTAGCGCATCTTAAACAATATTTCATCTCATTTCCCCATTTTAATCCATCATGCTCTAAATATATACCCAGATCCTACGGTTCAAGCCGTAGCCAACACCCTACTCGAACTTGACTTCGGTATCTCTTTTCTTGGGGCGGACAACAACGGTTCCGGCAAGCTTGTCGTGCCACGCCTGCTTCTTGGGGTCAAACGCCACCCAAAGGTACCCAAGGCCCAACGGAATTGTTGACAAAAAATAGGCGAAATATCGCCCGATACACTGACCCACAGACGGAACCCCGCCCGTTTTGGCATCCACGACCTTGGCACGTATTGCCATTTTCCCTGGAGTCGCCTGCTTATAACGCCAAAACAGGACTATCGCAACCACAGGGAAAACGTAATTCAATATAAAATCAACAGGTCCCTTGATAAGTTCATCACCGTCAAAATACGCCATTCCGTAAAAGGCTAACAATGGTGGCATCGTTACCACTAACAATAAAAACACATCAATGAAGGTCGCCCCAACGCGAGCCCAGAAACCAACATATTCCAAATCTTTCTCTTCCATAATATCCTCCTTGCCTATTCTTCCCATTTGAGTATGGGGAAACCATCATTAACACCAGATTTATAGACGAATTCGTCGCCGAGAAGGGTGGCGAAACTTTCAGATTTCATTTCGTCGACGGTCTTGGGGGTAGCAACGCCTCCACCGTTATTGAGCCCGAAAGGTTCCTGCTCTCCTTGCTTCAGGTAGTAATAATCTGCCATGGTGGTGTTGTAATTGTAACCGATCATCAAACCTACCAGGGAATCGCCATCCACCTTACCTGTGCTGTAAGCAGCACTTGTGACACCTTCTTGATTATAACCAGCAATTCCACCAACATAGTCTGAACCAAAAACATCACCCGTATTATACATGGATTTTGTCGTTGAATTCTTTACATATCCAAATAAACCTGCGGAATAAAGTGTACCGACTACATCAGCATTATTTGTAACGCTAAGGTTGGTCGAATTTTCATTTTTACCGATTATTCCTCCAGTAAATTTTTCTCCTTCTATTTTTCCATTGTTTTTAGCATTTTTCAAAGTTCCACTAGCAGAGCAACAATACCCAAAGTAACCGATAATTCCACCTGTTTGATCTTTCCCTACAACTTTTCCAAAATTTTTTGCATTTGACAATAATGTATTCGTCTGCAAATTCCCAACAATGCCACCAATTTTTGATCTACCAATAACTTCACCAAAATTTTCACTATCGCTTATTTCAATATCTTTCGCACTTCCTATAATACCACCAACATAATCAACTGCAGATACATTTCCATAATTTTTAGCATTTACAATTTTTCCAACCTTATTACAACAAACATATTGATAATTTCCTACAACTCCACCAACCCCATCTCCATTGCCGAATACACTTGTCCGTGAAATAGGATTAGCAAGTGTTGCCGCACCTTTCATATTTCCTATAATACTCCCCGTGAATTTTCCCCCACTCACCCAGGAATTTTCTACGGTCACATTCTGCACGGTTCCGCTGCTATTCCCAAATAATCCGTTGTGCGAACTTGTCGTATTGATAAACATCCCGCTTACGGTATGCCCTGCACCATCAAAGTTGCCGTCAAAAGCAACACTGGAATTTCCGATGGGGGTCCACTTATGCAGTTTGGCGGAATCTGCCACAAATCCACCCTTGTCATCAATGACCTTCCCCTCGTTGAGCAAAATGTCCGCAGCCAACTTGAAATACTTTCCTTGATAATCCTTTTCGCTTGCGCCCACCACAAAGGAAAGGTACGCCAGCTGCTCTGCTGTCAAGATGATGAAGGGGCTGAGTTTTGTGCCGCTGCCGCAGGCAAATGCCTTTGCGGTGGTGCCGTCCCAGGCCCTGCCCGATTCACCCACGCAATCTTCGGCAAGTTCTTCTTCGGAGCTGCTGGAAATGTCGCCATTGCTGCCGGAACTGCCGACATCTTTGGCGGTATCATTTGCTGAACTCTCATCAGACGATGCAGAAACCGTCTGCGAGCAAGCCGCCATCATAACGGCAACGACAAAACCGACAATCCACCTAGACATAGGCACCTCTTAAAATAGCTCACTCTAAATATATACTCTTTTCTTTTGGAGTGGCATTAAAACCTCTTGACATATCACTTTCTATATTTACTTTGTTCCGAATATTCTGTCACCGGCGTCGCCCAGGCCTGGGCAAATGTAGGCGGCATCATTCAGGCAGCGGTCCAAATGCCCCACGTAAATCTGCACATCAGGGTGCACCTCCTGCAGTTTCTTGAGACCATCTGGAGCGGCAATAATGCACACGAACTTGATTTTCTTGCCGCCACGCTTCTTGATCATGCTAATGGCATCGACGGCAGAACCGCCCGTGGCAAGCATCGGGTCCAATACCACAATGACCCTCTCGTCTATCGCAGCAGGCAACTTGCAGTAATATTCCACAGGTTCGTGAGTCTCCTCGTTACGGTAAAGCCCGATATGACCCACCTTGGCAGACGGCACCAGCGCCAGCACGCCGGGCACCATGCCAAGCCCCGCACGCAGAATGGGAACCAGCACCAGCTTGCGACCTGCCAGTACCGGCGTAACACATTTTTCAATAGGAGTCTCTATTTCCCTGTCCTCTAGCGGAAGGTCCGCCAGTGCCTCGAAACCCTCAAGCATGGCAATCTCTTCGACAAGACGACGGAACTCGTTCGTATTCGTTTTCTTGTCACGCAAAAGCGAAATCTTGTGCTGGATCAGTGGGTGCTTAAAAATGGTCACGTTTTCCATTGCCAATTCCTTTGGAAATCCTTTTCTACAAATATATACTCATTTTGCAAAAACTTCGCCATCAACTTGGGGCGAATAAAAAAATCCCGACCTAAGCCGGGACAATTTCTTGCTATAGCCAATGCCTTACTTTTTCAGGCCGGCGGCTTCGAAGGTGGGAATGTTCTGCGGGTTGGGCAGTGCCACCGCAGTAATCCAGTTGAATTCCGCAATGCCTGCCAGACCCACGCGGGCGCAAAGCTGGTCGCGGGCCACGTTGTAGGCGTTCAGAATCTGGACCTTCTCGGAATCACTGGCCTTGTCGATTTTTTCGGACCAAGTGACGCCCAGTTCCACCAAGGCGGCACTGGCTTTGACGTACTGCTTTGCCTTTTCTACGGTAATGACCGTGCTTTCAGGAGCCTGGAACCGTTCCACCTTCACGATGGGTGCGGATTTTTCGGCAGCGACCTTGGCCTGGATGACCTCGGGCGTGATTTTTTCTTCCTGATTATTACAAGCAACAAAAAAAGAGGCGGTAGCCAGAACCAAAATCGCTAGAATTTTTTTCGACATACACGCCTCTTTTTTTTGTAATAGCGGTTCAGGGATTTGAACCCCGGACCAATGGATTATGATTCCAGTGCTCTACCGCTGAGCTAAACCGCCATTTTGAACCAAATTTAACAAGAAAGGCCAAAAAATTCAAGGCATTAGTTTAAATAAACTGCCGTTTCTACGAAATTTTCGCCAATTTCGGCCGACATCCACTCGGGAGCGGAACTTTTCAGGGTAAAATGGGGCGTGTGCGCGCCAATCTGCATCTGGGTAGAAGGCACCACGTGGACTTTCTGCCTGCCCATGGCCACTTCGAAATGGGAATGGTAATGTCCGCAGAAAATATGGGTCAAGTTGGGGATTTCCGCCAGAACCGCCTGCACCTGCTCCTTGTTCTGCAGGGAGTACTTGGTGTCCATGAACCGGTGGCCGCAAAAGCAAGGCGGGTGGTGCATAAAGAGGAATATCTCACCCGATTCCTTGGCGGCCTCCTGCTGCAACCACTGGAGCTGGTCCTCGGAGACTGTCCCGCAGGCGCTGTCCAAAAAGAACAGCGGATGGCCCATAAAGTCAAACTTGTAGTAGCACTTCCCGTTGTGGATCTTGCCCTCGAAGTCGAAGAACTTCGCCATTACGGAAAGGTCGTCGTGGTTCCCGGGAATAATGCACACCGGCACTTTCAAATCCTTGATCTGTTCCGCCACGTAGCGGTAAGCTCCCGGTTCGCCATTCTCGTTCGCCAAGTCACCCACAAGAACCAACAGGTCTATGTCGCTCATGGACTTAGAATCCAGCGCCTTCATAAAGTTGGCCCGGACGTCAATCCCCTGCACCAAGTTTTCGTCTTCACCTATGTGCAGGTCGGATATCAGACCAATTTTTAATGACTTGACGGACATACAGTTAGTAAATATAGCCTTTATGGATTTACAAAATCAACCTGTAGACGCTCAGTTATTCACAAAGTGTGATGAAAATCAATTTTTGACACTGCCTTTCCAACACCTTTTTGTGGATTCCCTGTCCACAGAGGTTGAAGTTTTGGTTTCAACACCTGTCCACATTGAAAAAAGTGAACTGGTTCTCGATTTTCAACATTTCCAACTTGATCGTTGATAGACGTATCTCGTTGAGCAATAGAAAACAAGAAAACCGATTCAACATTCCTTTCCACTATTCACAACACCAATATATTTACCTTTATATATAAATAAATTGATATTAATGATATAGGTGTGGGTTTATGCCTTCTCCTTGACTTCACGGACAGGAGCGGTGTTTTGAGGAACGCCCATCTGGCAGTTACCCTGGAACATGGCACCTTCTTGAATAATGAGTTGCTTGGTCTTGATGTTGCCCACGAACTGCGAGGTGTTTTCAAGAATCAGTTTTTCGGAGCAGTCGATGTTTCCCTTGACGGAACCGGCAATGACTGCAGACTTGGTCTTGATTTCGCCCTCGATGTGACCGCTCTTTTCGATGATGAGTTCACCATCGATGCTGATGCTTCCATTCACAACACCAGCCACGCGGACATCGCTCTTGCCAATGATGTCACCCTTGATGGTGATGGTATTGCTAATCTGGGTAATTTCCTGTTCTTTGATAGCCATTTTTTCCTCTTTAGTAATTGATAAACTGTGCAGGGTCCTGATGGACGCCATCCTTTGTAATTTCAAAATGCAAGTGGGCACCGCTGGATTTTCCGGTACTTCCCACAGTGCCTATGATGTCACCCTTTCCGACGGAATATCCCTTCCTCACGTTCATGGTTTTCAAGTGGGAATAGCTGGACTTGTATCCGTTCTGGTGGTCAATGATAATGGTGTTTCCTAGTTCGTCTTTTGAGCCTGAAAAAATCACGTTCCCTGCACCTGTGGCAAACACGGGACTCCCCGCTTGTGCGGAAATGTCTACGCCGGGGTGATTTTCATCTTCCGAGAATCTTTTGCTTTCGATTCCCACCACGGGCAAGATGCTGGGCAGGTGTTCCAGCTTTATTTTTTCGGACATAGGCTGCCAACCATGCAGGCCTTCGTAATCCACCTGGATTTTTTCTACCGGCGTGTGGGCGAACTTGTTCTTGTCAATGATGCTGTTTATCTTTCCGGAATCGTTTTCCAGGAAGGTTTCGAAAATGTTCTGGATGCGTTCTTCCAATACCCAGAGGGAATCCAAGCGCGAGAACATCTCCTCATAGTTGTTGTCCTTCTTGATAAGCTGGGCGTTGGTGACGCGCATCTTTTCGTAGCTCGCCACAATGCGGTTGATTTTACCGAGGTGGTAGATGAATACACCAAGGACAAGGATGAACACCACCAGGAGCAACTTGATGGTGGTGAACCACCAGGTGCGCACTTTGAACTGCTTCACCTTTTCGGAATGTTCCGGTATTATCTGTATGGTATAATACTTTCCCTTCACGATAAGTTCCTTAGTTGTTTTCCATCAACTGCTGAATACGGGTCAGGTCGTCCATGGAATAATAGTTAATTACGATGGTGCCCTTGGACTCGGTGTCGGCGCTGGGGTTGATGGCGACCTTGGTACCGAAGTAGTTTTCCAGCCTTCCCTCAAAGTTCTTGAGGTCGGCGCTGAGCTGGATCTTGGGCTTGGGAGCGGGAGCGGACTTCTTTTCGCCAGATTCCGGCTGTCCGTTCTTGGGTTCGGCGGCTGTGGGTTCTTCGCCACGGGAAATCGCCTCGATTTGCCGAACGTTCAGGCCTTCTTCGATAATCCGCTTGGCCACTGCCTCGGGGTTGGAAATTTTGTCGCTGCACAGGGCACGTGCCGCTCCGCCAGAAATCTTGCCCTCCTGGATCCAGTACTGCACCTGGTCGGGGAGCTTGAGCAGACGGAGAGCGTTGGTGATGGCGGAGCGGGATTTACCGACGGCCTTTGCCAAGTCTTCGTGGGTGTAGTCGTGGTTGTCGATGAGCTGCTGGTAGGACTGGGCCGTTTCGATGGGGTTCAGGTCCACGCGCTGGATGTTTTCAATCAGGGCCCATTCCGCCATGGCCTTGTCGCCAACGTCGCTAAACACTTGGGCCTTGATGGTGGAAAGCCCCGCCATGCGGCTTGCGCGGGTGCGGCGTTCACCACTGATAATCTGGTAGCGGCCGTTTACGCTGCGGACATTGATGGGGGTCAAGAGACCGTGGGTCTTGATGGTCTCTGCCAGTTCGGAGAGTTCGTCGTCGCTAAAGAACTTGCGGGGCTGGAAGGGGTTGGGGTCAATCAGGTCCAGGTTGATTTCCACTACCTTCTGCTGGTTTACGGCTTCACTGTTGTCGGCAACGCTTGCGGCCTTGTTCAGGTCGGCGCTGGCGCTGTGGTCCTTGAGAATGTCGGAAAGTCCGCGACCGAGTGCAAATGATTTTTTTCCCATAATAAAATATCTTCTCCTACTTTCCCTTGTTCAGTATTTCTTCGGCGAGTTTCATGTAGGCCTGGGAACCCGGGCTCCTTACGTCGTAGAGGATAACGGGCTTTCCGTGAGAGGGAGCCTCGCTGAGTCGGACGTTTCGCGGAATGACTGTCTGGAAAACCGTGTCGGCCAGGTTTTCGCGGACTTCGTCTGCCACCTGCTTGGAGAGGTTGTTGTTCGCGAACATGGTGAGCAGGGCGCCCTCGATTTTCAGGTTGCCGTTCAGGTTTTTCTGGACTTCGCGGATGGTATTGAACAGTTCGGTGACACCGTGCAGGGCGTAGTATTCGCACTGGATGGGAATCAGCACGCTCTTTGCGGCGGTAAGCACGTTGATGGTGAGCAGGTTCAGGCTGGGAGGAGCATCGATGATGATGAATTCGAAGGCCTGGTCCAGAACCTTCATGATGCGTTCCAGACGGTGTTCGCGGCTCATGGCGTTCACCAGTTCGATTTCCATGACGGCCAGGTCCGGGCCAGAGGTGATGATTTTCAGGAAGTCGAGCCGGGTGTCCATGATGGCGGGCTTGATGTTCTCGTAGTTGACGTTGTCCGGATTCTCGGCCAGTTCCAGCACTTCGTGGATGTCCATTTCCTGGGACTCGTTGTACCCGAAACCCTGGGAGGCGTTGCCCTGGGGGTCCATGTCTATGAGCAGCGTCCTTTTTTCGAGGGCTGCAAAACTTGCGGCCAGGTTCACGGCGGTGGTGGTCTTTCCCACGCCGCCCTTCTGGTTGCATATGGCTATCACTTTACTCATTCGTTACCTCGAGTGACTAAGGCGTAAACTTGTTCTTCTTGGGGTAGTGTATATTTGTGCACTATAATCTTGGGATCGTTTTCCAAGTGAACGATATTGTTGTAACTTTTTAGCGTAAGGAACAGGCCGCCCTTCTTGAGTCCGGCCTGGGCCCGTTCCCAGTCGTTTTCGAATGTGGAGAGGGCCCGGCAGCTGATGAAATCCAGGCCTGAAAGTCCGGAAGTCTCGAACCGCTTGCCCACCACGGTCAGGTTCTGGAGCTGCAGTTTTTCCTTAGCATAGTTCATGAACTGCACCCGCATGTTGCGGGGCTCCACCGCGTAGAACTGGATTTCGGGCATCACGATGGCCAGCGGGAAAACCGGACATCCGGCGCCCGCACCCATATCCGCCCACTTAAGATGTGGAATGTGGGATGTGGAATGTGCAATGATATATATATAGGGAACGAGCGAGTCGGCGATGTGCCGGCTCAAAAATTTCTCGGAATCCTTTGCCGAAATCAGGTTGCCGAACTGCTTGGTCTCCACCACCAGATCGGCATAGTCATAGAGCTTGTCCAGGACTTCACTGGACAACTGCACACCCTGTTCCTCCAGGAACTGGTTCAAAAGGGCCTTTTGTGCTGTGTTATCTTTGTAGCTCATAAATGTTGGGACTATGACTGTGTCATAGTCCAACGTGCTCATGCTCGGTCATGCTGGTGAGCGAGCTCCCCGCATTTCTCTCGCAATCGCACGTTTCACGTGAAACATATTCACATACATAATTTAGAATAGTTTTTTCCACAGAAAGGTGTTGGCAACCCATCGGAATAAAAAAAATGAAAATAAATGTGAATAATTTTGGGATTAATGTTGAGAAAATGTTTGAATAATATTAAATTGGATAATGGAGATTTTTCTATGTCCAAGTTCACCCAGAGTTATTTTGTTACCGGCCACGATATCGATTTGAATTATCGCATGGTTCCCATGTCGGCCCTCGCCTACTTCGAAGACTGTTTTGCCCGCTACGCGGCCAGCAAATTTTTGGCCGCCTTCGACGTTGCCGGTCAGGGCCTTTATTGGGTCATCTCGGAAATCGACATCCGGTTCGAGGGGGATTTGCCCTTCTGGTCCGAAAGCTTTCAAGTGGATCTGTGGATTTCGGAAAAGTCCAAGATCAAGATTTTCTGCGACTTCACCATGAGCTACCGCGGAAAGGTTTTTGCCAAGGGCAACAGCTGCTGGCTGGTGCTGGACAAGAACCGCAAACGCCCTGCCGCCACTACCCTTTTGGACGGCAAGTTGGACGTGGTGGAGGAACTGGTCATTGGGGAACACGGCAAGTTCGAGTGGAAGGATTCCGGGGAGGTGCTCCATTCCATCACCCATCAGGTGAACATGGGCGATATCGATTTCAACCGCCACGTGAACAACAGGACCTACCTGAATTTGGCGGTGGCCTGCCATGCAGAAACCTTCGGGTACGAAAACATCATCAAGGCCATCAAGGTCCGGTTCGGGCAGGAATGCTTTATGGGCGATACCCTGGCCTGTACCGAATATGGCCTGGGCGGGAATGTTTGTAGTTACAAATTGGAAAAAGGGGACGCTACCGTCTGCAATGTGGTGTTTGAGTGGGAGCAACTGGAAAAGAAGACCCCCATCGAGGAATACCCCCTGTCTATCCGTGAAGGGTAGACCCCGTTTTTATTTCTTGGATTCTGGCTTGCGGTAGAAGATGGTGGTATATTCGTCACCGCCTTCGCAGGGTCCGGGCGCCCTAAAATACTTGTTGCGGTCCGGTTCAAAAATCTTCTGGATGAGGAAGCCGTCCCTGGTTTCGTATTCGTATGTGGTATAGACTTCCTCGCCTACTTTCAAGACGCTACCATTTCCGAACGTCTTTTCTTTCCCGTTAGCCCTGTAGCACTTGTTCTCGTTTTTTGGGTCGCGGTAGATGACCCAGTTCCTGGGAATCCCGCTGTCCAGTTTGTGGATGGTATCGTTCTTTATATAGAATGTATGGTGGGTAGCCCCTTCTTCGGGGTCGTAGATAATATCCACAGAATCTTTCCCCCGGTAGACGGTGAAGTCCATATCGGCGTATTTCGGGGGGAAAGTCCAGGTATATCTTTTGAGCTTGCCTACCTTGGCGGAGTCCACCTTCCAGTCGGGGACTACAGTCACCTTGTTTCCTTTGTTGAGGCAGGACTGAGCGAAAGTCATGCTGTCGAGGTGGTTTCCGGTCCAGTGGTACTTGATGGTGTAGACCTGGGAATGGTGTTGCTGGTGAAGGCTGTCCGGTTTCAGGTTGCCGGGGAGGATATATAATTTTATATCATCTTCTGGCATATATTGGGTAGCGTAATAGTCAAAGGTGGCCCGGATGCAGTCGACAGCATTTGCGTTCAGGACCAAAAAAGCCAATAGGATGATTAGGGGCCTCATGGACACTAATATATATAAAAAGTTGGGACTTTGGGTATGTTTGCTTTGGGTCGTGAAACCAACAAGCAGGTGCTTGTTGGGCCTACGGCTTCGCCATAGGCCTACACCCTGCGGCTCGCAAATGAAATCATGCTAGCATGATTTCGCTTGCTCGCCTTGTGTGTGTTTCACGTGAAACATTTAGGGGAGGATGTGGCGAGATTTTTAAGGGAGGCGGCAGCCGATATAATTGTTTCCGCCAAGAATTGTGGAAAGGGCTATCCCTGTAGCACAAATTCCTGTATGGACTGCGGTCTTTTTGCTTGAATTTTCGGTGGAACTTTGGGCGGTGTTGGCTTCCCCCGTATGGCCAAGGGAACCTTCCTGGGTATGAACCTTTTCTGGATTTTCGGCAAGTGTATCACTATCCAAATCCGTACTAGTATCTAGGGGCAAGTTCAGATTGACAGGCGGATCATTTTTTTGGGAAGGGAGTAGCTGCGCCCATACCCCCGCTGCCATAGCTATGATGATGGATGCCGTAACACGGAATTTCATGAAATTACCTTTGCTAGCTCTCAATATAACAAAAATAGACGATGAAAAATAATTCTCTATTCTTACTAATTATATATATTTCATCTAGGGGTTCCCATGATTGAAATCGAAATTGTCCAGGGGGACATCACCCAGCTGCAGGTGGACGCCATAGTGAATGCGGCCAACTGCTCCCTTTTGGGAGGTGGCGGAGTGGATGGCGCCATCCATAGGGCGGCGGGTCCGGAGCTCTTGCGGGCGTGCATCCCCCTGAATGGTTGTGAAACGGGCAAGGCGAAAATCACCCCCGGGTTCAGGCTTCCGGCCAAATTTGTCATTCATACCCCAGGTCCGATTTATCAGGACGGTCAGCATGGGGAACCGGCTCTTCTGGAATCCTGCTACAAGAGTTGCCTGGACCTGGCCGAGGAAAACGGTTGCGAGACGGTGGCCTTCCCTGCCATTTCTGCCGGCGTGTATGGCTACCCCCAAAAGGCGGCCGCTCAGATTGCTGTCCGGACAGTCCGGAAATACTCCGCCCAAAAAGTCAAGAAAGTCATCTTCTGCTGCTTTGGGGAGGAGATGGAAAGGATTTATCAAACTACGGTGATGGCGGATGTGTGATCTTGCCTAATTCCTCATCACACACTTCACATTACACATTTATAATAAGGAGTTTTATATGGAAGAAGTCAAGAATTTTATCAAGGAATGTGGCGCCTACTTTTTGGCCACGGTAGATGGCGACCAACCTAGGGTCCGTCCCTTCGGGACCATCGAGATTTTCGAGGGAAAGCTCTACATCCAGACGGGCAAGTCCAAGGATTGCTCAAAGCAGATCCAGAAAAACGGTAAGGTGGAGATTTGTGCCATGGACAAGTCCGGTTCCAAGTGGTTGCGCCTCGCAGGAACCCTGGTTCGTGATGACCGCCGTGAGCCCAAGGTCCACATGTTGGACAACTATCCAGAACTTAAGTCCATGTATTCCCCCGATGATGACAATACCGAGGTTCTTTTCTTCAAGGATGCGACTGCCACGTTCTACTGTTTCACGGCGGCACCCCGTACTTTGAAGTTCTAAAAATTCATCGGCCAGCCACCTCGGTTGTTGATAAATTTTATAAACAAATTGTAAACAAAACGGCCTCGCAATTTTGCGGAGTTACATTTTTTGTGGATATGTTATGAAGATTGTCCAACAGCATTTCAACAAATGTGGGTTCGCTGACTAAAAAACAAATGTTTCACGTGAAACAAAAAATGGTTTTTGTGGATATCGTGTTTGGTATGTAGAAAGACCGCAAAAATGCGATAACATTGAATTAACAATGTACAAACAATGAATAAACATTGCGGCAGTAAAACCCATGGCGTAAAAATTGCGAGTTTGTCAGTAATATTTGTAATTGTTGATAGATTTTTCTTCTATATTTCCCCAAAATCGTTCGCAAAAATCAGCCTTCGTGAAGAAATTACTGACCATCTTTCTGCTTGTCGCGACCCTTGCGGGGTCGGTTTTCGGGGATGAACCGCAGGGCGACGACCAACCGGCCGTTTCAAAATTCCGGGAGCGGATTTCGCTCCGCTTCTTGTGCGATTACAACTTCATGATGATCAAGAATTCGGCCATTGGGGACGAACCCCTGGTTTCCAATAGGCCTGTGGACGTGGGTATCGGTTTTGGCTACGACAGCCTTTTCACCCTGTTTGGCGCCTCTTGGGATATTTCCTGGGATTTCAAGTACGGCCTCCCCTTTACCACTAGCAACGGCCATTCCGAGTCGAAATCCTTCGAGACCGGCCTGGACCTTTTCCCGGGGGACTGGTGGCTTTCTGCAAAGCTTCGCTATTATAGCGGTTTTACCCAGAATCTCGAGGACAGCGACGAGGACGTCTTTATAGACCTTACGGTGGTGGACATTTATTTTTCCATGCTCTGGATGGCGACGGCCCGGGGAAAGTTTGCCCCCAGGAGCGCCTATTTCTTGGACCGGAGGCAGAGGGAATCGGCGGGGAGCTGGATTGTCGGGGGGCGCCTGCAGCGCAATGCCGCCGAAGACAACGACGGGGTCCTGCATTACGAGGACGACGAGTACCAATTGCTCAGTTTTTGGGGCAATGTGGGCTATACCTACAGCTGGATTTTCAGCAATGGCTATTTCTGCAATCTTTGGGGCGTGGTGGGAATCGCCTACGGTCGGGAATATGCAGAAGACGACAATATTTTGCTCCCGGAATTCGACGGGAAATTCGCGTTTGGTTATATCGGAGATAAATGGGCCTGGAACACCGTGCTCAAGGCGGATTACGCCACGATACTTTACGGCGACTATAAGGAACAAAAATTCGTTGCAGCCTTTGAAATCCTAGTGGTGCGCAGGTTCTAGTTTCTTTTTCTTGCTATATTTAAACTACCCAACCCCTCAACTTTAACATCAAGGCGTAATTATGTCTGATCGTTTTATCGTGACCGGCAACTTCACCGATGATCCGTTTGCCATTGACATGGCCCAGTATATCGGACTTCGTGAAGACATTTCCGACGTGGTCTCCCTGAAGACCTTTGCAAACTCTGAATTCTGCCCCCGCTACGGCCTGGACGTGGACGATATGGAACATATCGGCCGTCGCCTGGAAGGCAAGATCGTTTTGATTTGCTCGGTCTCGAACCACGAACGCAGCCGTAACGACTACGCCATGCGTAACTGCATTCTGGCCCGCGCCGCTAAGGACAACGGTGCCGAACAGGTGGTGCTTGTGGAACCCGATTTGTTCTACAGTGCCCAGGACCGCGGCCCGCACCGCATTGGCGAGCTGGAAAAGGATCGCCCGGACACTGACCTCAAGAAGTTCGATGGCCAGGCCTTCACTAGCCTCCTTTATGCCGAACTCCTCAAAAAGTCTGGCGTTGATGCTGTAGTGACCGTCCACAACCACAGCATCAAGGTGCAGAACCTGTTCAACGATATTTTCGAAGGCCATTTCCACAACCTGATTCCTACCGATGTTTATGCTCACTACATCAAGAGCAGCAACTTTGTACAGACCGGCAAGGACGGTAACAACCTGGTGATTGTTTCTCCGGACAAGGGCGCCCGCCCCTTCATGAACGCCGTGTTTGACGCCCTGCAGCTGCCTGAGTGCAAGCGCGTGGTGATGGACAAGGTGCGTACCGGTGAACGCGAAATCAGCATGACCTTCAACCCGGAACTCTCTGACATTAGCATCGAAGAAATCCAGGGCAAGGACGTGATCGTTTTCGACGACATGGTGCGTACGGGTACGACTATCGTGCAGTGCTGCGAACACATCAAGAAGGGCAACCCCAACCGTGTGTGCTTTGGCGTGACCCACTTCCACACCAGCCCCGAAGCCCGTGAAAAGCTGAACAGCCCGGCCATCGACGAAATCCTTACCACGTCCACCCTCCCCGACATCATGAACCGTGACTGCCAGGGCCGCCTCCGCAAGAAACTTACCGTGATGAAGCTGGGCAAGTGGATTGCACGCCACGTGATGCAGATGTACGGTCTGGATGACGGCCGTTTCGAGAAGGACTTCTACAAGATCGATATGTCCTCCAAGAACCCCCGTTGGCCCCCCGTGTTCTTCTAATCAAGACCTATAGGTGTTTATGTCCGCAAAAGTGACCAGCAGCGATAAGATCGAGGACCTGTTCCCGGATACTCCCATACGGAAGATTATCACTCCCGTGGAGCGCCTGTTGAAGGTGGAGACTACGGGTGGCATAGTCCTGATTATCATGACCGTTGCGGCACTGTTGTGGGCGAACCTGAGTCCCGAGACTTACCATCATTTTTGGCACCTGCCTTTTTCCCTGACCATTGGCGGTTGGACTGGCATTGGCGATTTGCATTGGTTTATCAATGATGCGCTGATGACCATCTTCTTCTTTAACATCGGTCTAGAGGTGAAGGGGGAGATGACCTACGGTGAACTCCACGACCCCAAGGCGGCAAGCTTGCCGATACTTGCTGCGGCAGGCGGTATGCTGTTCCCGGCGTTGATTTACCTGGCTCTTTGCCCGGGTGGTGAAATCAGTGCGGCCCGCGGTTGGGGAATCCCCACGGCCACCGATATCGCGTTCGTGGTGGGCTGCATGGCGATTCTTGGAAAGAAAATTCCTCATGCCTTACGCGTGATGATTTTGACTCTTGCTATTGCGGACGATATCGGTGCAATCCTTGTGATTGCCATTGGTTACCCCAGCGGCGAGGGAATCCACTTTGCAGCCCTTGGTGCGGCCCTTGCGCTGTTGGTGCTCATCAACGTGATGTTCCGCGTAGGCGTGCGCAACCTGCTGTTGCACGGCGTCATTGGCATTGCCATTTGGGCGTTCTTTGTAAAGAGCGGCGTGCATCCCACTATTGCAGGCGTGTTGCTGGGCCTGTCTGTTCCGGCCAAGGCAGTGCTTGCCAGCGGCAAGCTGGCGCACTTTGCCAGTAATGTGGGCAGCAAGCTTTCGGGCGAGGCCAAGGACCGTAACGAAAAGTACGAAGTGTTCACATTGCTCAAGCAAGGTGCCCGTGAAAGCATTCCCCTGCAGGAACGGCTTTACAAGCCCCTGGTACCCTGGGTCAATTTTGCCATTATGCCCTTGTTCGCACTGAGCAACGCCGGCGTGGAAATTAAGCTTGGCGGTGTGGAAGTCCCCGTGATGGGTGCAGTGGCGCTGGCCCTTGTGTTTGGCAAGCCCATAGGCATATTCCTGTTCAGCTTGCTTTCTGTCAAGATTGGAATTTCCAAGAAACCCAGCTATTCCTGGAAGGTGCTGTGGGGCGGCGGAATGCTTGCGGGCATTGGCTTTACCATGGCGTTGTTCGTGGCAGGCCTTGCCTTTGATGTGGGTGACCGTCAGGATTCCGCAAAGCTCGGCATTCTGTTGGGCAGCTTCAGTGCGGCAATCCTTGGAACCATCTACGTGAGCATTGTTTCCAAGCCTCACCACGGAGCAGTGGAAGCGCCGGAGGATCCCGAGCCTGCCGCGACTTCGGAAACGAATTAGTTTGTTCAAAACAACGCTTTAAGTCTACGAAATTACAATAAGAAAAAGCCCCACATTACTGCGGGGTTTTATCTATATGAAACTCGGGCCTGGATCCTTCACTGCGCTTTGCTTGCTCAGGATGACGTTGGCACTGAGGCACAATTGCGCCTCTAGTCGCGGAACTTCACCTGTTTGGAACCGGCTACCACTTCGCCAATCTGCACCCACTTTTCGCCCTTGGCTTCCAGGTGTGCAGTGACTTCGGCCTTGTCGGCGGGGTCGATAAAGATGAGCATGCCCATACCCATGTTGAAGGTATTGTACATCTCGTCCTTTTCTACGGAACCGGCCTGCTGGATGAGCTTGAAGATCATCGGGGGGTCCCAAGTGGTACGATCGATAATCACGTCCACGTTGTCCGGGAGGATACGGGGGATGTTGCCCTGGTAGCCCGAACCGGTGATGTGGGCGAGGCCCTGGATAATCTTCTTGTTGCAAAGATCGATGAGGCTGGGGTAGTAGCTGCGGTGCGGCATGGCGAGGGCTTCGCCAATGGACTTGTCCATACCGTCCACGATGGTGTCCACCTTGTAGCCGGCTACGTCGAACAGCACCTTGCGGGCCAGGGAGTAGCCGTTGGTGTGCAGACCCGTGGAGGGGAGGCCGAGAATGATGGTACCCGGCTTGATCTTCTTGCCGTCGATAATGTTTTCGCGTTCCACGACACCCACGATGGTTCCGGAAATGTCGTAGTCGCCCGGACCATAAAAGCCCGGCATTTCGGCAGTTTCACCACCAATCAGAACAAGGTCGTTTTCGCGGCAGGCCTTGGCCATGCCGGCCACCAGCTTGTCCATGACGCCCGGTTCCAAGCGGCCGGTAGCCACGTAGTCCAAGAAGAACAGCGGGCGAGCACCCTGCACCAGAATGTCGTCGCAGCAGTGGTTCACAATGTCCTGGCCCGGCAGTTCGTGGGTGCCCATTTCAATGTCGACCTTGAGCTTGGTGCCCACGCCGTCCACGGAGCTCACCAGGACGGGGTCCTTCATGCCCAGGTGGTTCAGCGTAAAGAGGCCGCCGAAGTTGCCCACGTCGCCCAGAACGCCTTGGTTGAATGTAGTACGTACGGATTTCTTCACACCGACCATGGCCTCGTCGGCTCTGGCCAGGGAAACTCCTGCGTCTGCGTAATTCATCTTTTTTCCTTTGCCCTAGAGTCGGGCACTGTGTTCGCCCGTTTTATTGGGCACTTTGTTTTTCATCAATATTTCTGAGCGCATCCAGGATAAGGCTGGTGGTGTCGGACATCTGGTTGATGTTCACGGTGTCCGGCATCAGGTGGGTGTCCAGCTTGAACAGGGTTTCGTCACCCCAAGAGAGCAGCTTTTCCAATGCATCCGGCCCTGCCAGTTTACCGCACTTGGCGCAGCAGATACGGCCGTCCTGGAAGGCGATAAAGCCCTTGCCGCCGTTGCCTTCGAACAGCACGGTTCCGGTAATGCGGCTCTTTTCCATGGTCTGTGCAAAATCGATAAAAGGAAGCACCTTGCCCGAGGCCAAAAGGGAGAGCCTTTCGAACTCGTCGATGGCCTTGTTCTTGGCGCGGAGCCTGCCTGCCACCACCTTGTACAGGTACACCAGGATGCTCGGGTTCTTTTCCAAGAAGGCCACGAACTCGTCTCTGGGGATAATCAGCACGGTACAGCCGTCTTCAGCGGCAATCACCGTGTTGCTGGTGGGCTCGTTACAGATGATGGACATTTCGCCAAAGCAGCCGCCACTTTCGATGTAGGCGAGAACGCTGTAGTGTCCATCGGGTAGAATCTGTCCACAAATCTGGGCACGGCCGCTTTGCAATACGCAAAAAGCCTGGCCTTCGGTATCTCCGTTGATGATAATTTCGCCAGCGTCAAACTCGCGGATCTGGGCGTTCAACAACAAAAAGTCGGCGCAATCCCTGGGGACCTGCTGCAAGAAGGGCGTACCCGATTCATACGAGGTCGCAATCCAGTCGCCAATGCCTGTGTGTGGTTTCATAGTGTGTTAAAAGTTAAAAATATTTCTGTACCATCGGGGCTGGGTGCTGCCGGGAGTGGCGTTTTTTGCGCTGTCGGGGTTTTGCACGAAAATTTGGGTTATTTGGGTCATTTCCCGGAGCAGTTCTTCTGGGTAGGTGACGGCGCTTTCGTAAAAGTCGTTACCGCCGCCCGGTCCCCTGCGGCCATCGTTCTGGTACACCCGCTTTTCCTTGAACGCCTTGATCCGGGCGGCGCGAGGCTCTGCCGCAAGGATTTCTTCTGGGGTGCTGAACATGCCCGGGTTAATCCAGATGTCGGCGGAATCGGCCAGTGCTATGATCTCTTCCAGCGAAAAACGCAGTTCCCTGCTGGAGTCGCCAGCCCACAGGTAGCTGCCGCCCGCATCCTTGATGAGCTGTGCCGTGTAGCTGTTGCCACCAGGTGCGTACCACACGCCGCCATAGCTCATGCCTGCAAGGACGCGGGGACAATCAGGTATTTGACCTTTGTTGGTTTCTGCAAAGCTCTTGGTAACCAGGTATACGAGTTTACTTTGTTCGTAAATAGAATCCGCGCGGGACTCCACGCCAAACAGCATCCCGTACAGCTTGATCCATTCCACCTTGGCCAGCGGGTGTTCCTCTTGCCATTCCGAGGTGAGCATCAGCGGGAGCCCCAGCGCCTCGATGCGCTCGTAGTCGTCTTGACCTCCGCCGGTGGCAAAGCTCATGACAAGCTGGGGCTGCAGTCCCATCAGTTTTTCCAGCGAGAGCGTCGGCCCGCTCCCCACCTGGGCGACGGCCCCCGCCGCCACGTTCTGGTACAGGGCGCTGTCGGCAACGTACTTGCCGTCGCCCACCGCCACGATGCGGCCCTGTTCCCCAAGCCGCAGCATGTACCCGATTTGGGCGGAGGACAGGGCCACCACCCTCGAAAGGGGAGCGGCCCGCCTGAACCGGCGGATTAGGGTGTCCCGCCCCACGATGGAGCGGATTTCTGCCATCTGGACCCCGCAGGAATCGCCGATTTTGAGGTTTTTCGCGTACTCTAGGGGAGGCAATTCCCCGCAGGGTAAGGCCGTCTTTTCGGGGGATTTTTCCGCCGAACAGCCCATAAGGAGCAATATGACCAGTGCAAAAAGCCCTGTCCTCGCCCCCAGGACGGACCTGAAAAATGTGTGTAAAGTGTTGATTTTTAACATTTTATGAATTTTTTTGCTCCGCATGGTCCCAACATAATGTATTTTATAGGGCAGTATTTCCCTTGGGAGTCTTTTATGAAGACAAAAATAACCTCTTTTTCTTTGATTGCCCTGCTGTGCTCCGCCATCTTTGCATCTAGTGCCTTTGCGGATACCGAGGCTGGCTTCTACGAAAAGGATCATATCCACGGCTTTATCTCCATCGGTGCCGACTACCGGGGCATGTTCTCCGAGTACCAGAACTACGTGAACAGGACGGCGTTCTTGAACGGCTACCACAAGGACCCCACCGGCGACACCACCAAGTATGCCGGCGACCTGAAGTACGAGACCTTTGACGACTACTATTTTGGCATGCACGTGAACATCGGTGCCCAGTACAAGCAGTTCTTGACCTGGTTCGACATCAACTTCATGCCTACCCAGACTTCTGAACGCCCCAGTTCTACCTATTCGGCAAAGTCCGAGGACGGCTCCTCCAGCATGAAGTTCCCCCTGTACGACGTGCGTTGGTTTGCCTACGGTGCGGACTGGATGTTCGGTTGGAAGCTCTTTGGCGAGAACACGTTCATCAACTTGATCCCTGCCGTGGGTTTTGGTTTCAACCTCATCAACTTCCACCTGGCCTCCAACTTTGAAATTTACGACGTGAACGACAAGTCCTCGGTGACCTCCAGGGACCGCTACTACAGCACCTTCGCTTCCACCTTCAACTCTGAACTGGAATTGCGCATTGAGCTGGGCCGTCTTGGCATTGGTGCCTATGCCGGTTATCGTTGCGTGCGTTATAACGAACTGGAAGTGGAAGGCAAAGAGGTCAGCTCTGCCTATGGCGACTACGACACGGATAACGTGGGTGATACCTGGTTCTTGGGTCTTCGCCTTACCTGGATTTTCCGCAGCGAGTGGCAGGTCAAGCAGCAGAACAAGCTTTAGTTTAATCGGGACTTGACTCCCGATGCTTTTATGAAAACCGGAGGCGATGGCCTTCGGTTTTGTGGTTTTTGAACAAATTAAAATTCGAGAATAGGGAAGGTGGGTTGTTGTTGGCCACCTGCTCCATGGCGATGTAGTAGGCGGAGCGGTCCCGCAGCATGGAATCCGTTTTCCAGTGGACCCAGCGGTTATCCTTCTCGTAGCAAAAGTTCCAGCCCAAGAGCAGTGTGGGGATTCCCATATCCTTGAGCCTGTCGGGCATGGGGGAGAACTGCCCCTGGGTGGTCAGCAGGACAATACCATCCACCTTGCGGTAGCTGGCGAAAAGGGTGGCGTCACTTATCATGTCGGTGTTGGGCTTGCTGCCGGCTTCGCCCACGTCGCTCAGGTAGTGGATTTGGAATCCGGCGTAGTGGAGTTCCCGTTCAAAGTTCACCATGCCTTGCTTCGCGTTGCCAAAGGTACGTGGGTCCCTGTAAGGGTGGTAGTAGTGGCATTCCATGGTGGCATATTTCCTGGGCGGGTTGAATACCCGTATGGCCTGCCTCCTGGCCCAGTTTCTGAGCGCTATGAAGTTCAGGGAGGTGTGGTACGGGTGGTAGTTGCGGTAAAAGTCATTCACCTTTTTAAGGGTGAAACCATCGATGTAGAAATCGATATGGAAAGGTTCTTGAGTCATTGCTCCTCCGGTATTTTTTGTTCATTTGTTTACGATTGTTTTTTGTGCTTGTGGCACATGTATAAAACGGAGATGCAATACAAAAAAAGCCTGGAAAAAATTTTCCAGGACTGTTTTTTACAAAAGGGGCGTTTTAGTTTACAAAAGGACTACAATAGTTTCCTTTTCTTCAAGTCGTCCATGAGGGAGCCGGGCATCCAGTTTTTCTGGGCCTTGTAGGCGGGGTCGTCCAGTTTGCCGCGCCAGGCGGCGGCTTTCTCCTTGTCGCCCTTGTCGTTGTATATACGAATCAGGTTCAGCACCGAACACCAATAGCGGATGCTCTTGCCGGTGCGCTTCAGGTAGTTTTCGGCACTTTGTTCGTAAATCTTGGCTGCCTCGTCATAGCGTTTTAGGCGGTAGAGCATGTCGGCTTTGATTTGCAACATCACGGGGTGGTTGGGGCTTTTGCGGAGGCCCCGCTCCGAAAGTTCCAGCCCCTTCTTGAAATCTTCCTTGTCGTAGTACATCCAGATTAACGGCGTCAGGAATAGGGGCCAGAACCGCTTGGAAACCTTGGAGGCGCTGTCCAGCACCGAGAGGTAGTGGCTGCGGTTGTCGGACTTGAAGGGGAGCCAACTGAAACTCTGGTCCACGTAGTAGGCGTAGATGGCGTAGAACGCCTGGGGGTCCAGTTCCTTGGAATCCTCGAACATCTTGGCGGCGGAGCGGGTTTTCATGGCGCCCTTGAAGGAGTGGCCCGTTTCGCTCTGCACAAAGCCCAGTTCGAACATCTGGAGTCCTTCCCAAAGTCCCTTGCCCTTGCAGTTCTCTAGAATGGTGTTGGCTTGGAACAGGGAGGCGGTGTCGCCCAGGTCATCGTACATGCTGACCCGCACAATGCCCTCGATGACGCAACCCACGCCTTCGTCTTTTGCTTTCAAATCCTGTGCTGTCTTGAGGGCACCCTTGTAGTCCAGCGCCATGGTCTGCGCCGTAGCCTGTTCTACCTGCTTGTTCAAGGCGTCGGGCAATGCAAGCGTCAACGATTCCGCAAAGGAAATTGCGGCAAGCAGGAGCGATATGGCAATAACGCGCAGGAACATGAATCCAACCCTGGCCATAAAATAAAAAAAGATGACGTAGACATCAACAGAAACAATATTGGAGGTATCTATTTTCGATAAAAAATATAGTTTTACATTATGGCAAACAAGAGTATATGGAGGAATTATACCCTATCATAATTTTTGGATTAAAAGTACTTTGCATACTATCATTAAAAGACTGCCCTTTTTTATTCTTTTTCTTGGTGTAGAAAATTATGCCGCGGAGGTATGCAACGATCCATTATATCCAACAGGGTCATGCTATGTTACGGGTTATGTTTGTGGGCTGGCGTATGATATGAGTCCTACGGGAGCGCCTGCTACAAGACGGATACTGAATTTTCATATAGGAAAACTTGCCTTATGGCATTTTGCCGATGCTGTTCAATGCGGCAACGGAGTGAGGTGTTGATGAATAAAGTTTTATTAGTCGTTCTTTTTCTTTTTTCGGTTTCATTTGCTGCTGAATGGACAGAAGATGTGTTTGCTGCTTTTGAAAGTTATTTTGATGATGGGCTTTATTATTATGATAACTATGTTTATTTTGATGACAATGGTTTTAGCAAAAGTGAACCAGTAGATTATGATAATAGGAGGGGATTTAAGTTTGTAGCATATAGTGGTGCGTGCATATGTTCTTTGCAAAAAAATGCAGTTGAAGTAAATATAAATGGTGGTTGTTATAATGCTTTGGAATTGTGGGAGTATGGAAACGATAAGGAACGAATGGACTCACTGTGGTTTTCCAGTTGGGTTACAACGTGGGGTTATGATAACGCATTTTATTATGAACATACAGCAGAAAAAATCCAAGAATTATTATTAAAAGATAATTGGACTGCAAATGATTCAACGACATACGATTCCCTGCAAAGAGAAGTGTCTCAAAAATGGTTGCCGAATTATCAAGAAAAATTGGACGATTTTATTGAATACGGTTCAGTTTCTCAACCTAATATTGAAGAGTGGATGAATAATTGTGGATTTTATGACTTAAGGGAAATGGAATATATATCGCCACTAGATTCTATCGCATTTCTATATAAACGACAAAATGCCTATTATGCGGTTTGTAAAATTTATAGTTACTGTTCAAAATGGTTGTTTCGCTGCTTATTCAATGATGAAAAATGGCCGTCTAGAGAGAATTTTCCAAAGGATTTGCCGCAATTAAAAGTGAATTACACCAGTAACATCTCGCAAAAAAAAGTGCCGGCCTTAAAAACAAATAGTGATGACACCTTTCAATTCAAGGCGAATGGTTGTTGGACGGCCTCTGGAAATGCAAGCGGTGTCTACCTAGGCAAAAGTGGCGGGAAAGTTCAGTTGAAAAAATGAATTTCTTATTCCAAAATGGAATATAATTTTGTCGGGGTTGAGGGTGGCCTTCCTCACAAATTTTGTTTGTGCAACTTTTTGACACTCAACAAATTGTAAATCGTGATGCAGGGTTAATCCGCAGTAAATCACGCATTGGCGCAAACTTCCCCAATCCCTATTAAAACCTTACAACTATTGCTTTGCGGCGTGCAGAGTGGTATATTGCGGACAAGGGAGTAATCCTTATGGAGGTCGCCATCATGAACTTGTTCCAGAAGACATCCGCCATAACCTTTTCTGTCCTTCATTCGGGATTCCAGACGTTCAAGAACCGAATCCGCGAGGAGCTGAGCGCTACCAGCGGCATCAACTTGGACGATGTCCTGGACGAAGACAGTTTGTACAAGATTTACCGCAACGGGGAATCTGCCGAATACGTTGCCGCAAGCATTATCGGCCCCTGCGTAGATCTTGACGACGATGCCGCTTGATGTGGCTAGGAATTTTTAACGCACCCCTGGCGGGAGCTGTCATGCAGTTTCTCGCCGGGGAGTGCTGTTCTTGGTCGCCTTACTTGGCGGCCTTTTTCTTTTCTTCTTCCTCTGCGGCCTTCTCGGCTTCGAGGCTCGGGATCTTGCACCCGTCCATGGTCTCGAATTTGCCCTTGCGGACAGTCACGATCTTGGAGTTGGTGTTGGCGCCACGGCTAAAGGTGATGTCGCCGTAGATTCCCTTGAAGTTTGCCGTGTTGTTGATGGTGCCGGTCAGGTCGCCCGGGTTCTTGGCGAAGGCCTCGAACACGATGTTGGCGGCATCATAACTGAGCCCGCTCACCTTGTCTTCGCCGGGTTCCTCGCCCCACTTGTCCTGGAAGGCCTGGGCAAAATTCTTGTAGGCGTCCCCTTCGGAGTTCATGTCCAGGGCGGGCACGCTAAAGAAGGAACTGTCCGCCAGTTTTTTGCCCTGGATTAGCAGTTCACGACCGTACCAGCCGGAGGTTCCCAGGCGCACGCCTGAAATCTTGTTGAAGGCCACCTGGCCCACCATGAGGCCAGCGTCCCCAGGATTGGTGGCGGGGATGAATATGCCCGGAATCTCGAAGGTGGAGTCCTGCATGTAGCTGCGGCGTTCCTTGGGCCCGACGGCGTCCAGGTCTGCCACCCCGCGGGCGATGTTCCTGCGGCGGTTCAGCTGCTTAAAGCGCACGTCACGCAAAAGGTCGAATTCCGTCTTGTAGTCGGGACGGCCCTCTTCGTAGTTCCTGAAGGCGATGACCGTTCCGCCCCGGCGGTTGATGGCCTGGGTAAAGCTCTGGGACATGGTGGCGCCATAGTCGCCCAGGGGGGAGAGTATGGCGAATTCCCGGATGGAAAGGCACTTGGTGGCAAAGTCCGCGATGCTCTGGGCCAGGTTGTCCATGGTGATGTTCACCTGGAAAATGTTGGGGCCAAGCTTGGCGATACCGTCGTCGGTGGCCGTGGGGGTGAGCATGGGGATGTTCTGGAAGTTGCTGCCCAGCCAGGCTGCAACCGTGGCCGCCGGGGCGCTCATGATGGGGCCCACGATGGCGATAATGCTGTCCTGGCTAATGGCCTGCTGGGTACGCATCAGGGCCATGGCCGCGTCGGCATGGGTGTCGGCAATACGGATGTCCACCTTGTCCTTGAACTTGGACTTTTCGTGGGCCAGGTACACGCCCTGGACGGCGGCGGCACCGAATTCGGCAAAACTTCCGGAGAGGGGGGCCAGCACCAGCAGGGTGGGCTTGCCCGCATTAGCGTTCTTCAGGGATTCCAGGCCCTTCTGGGCGGTGCTGGTCAGGCTTTCGGCGTAACCCCCGCCAACGACCTTCTTGTACCAGTAGCGGGCGGCACGGTAGCGGTGGGCGTTCTGGCACTCGCGGCCAATCTGCAGCTGCATCCAGCCAATGACATCCTTGTCCACGGGGTACTTTTCCAGCAGGGACTGGAGCTGGTCGGCGTTCAGCAGGTCCTTGGCCAGGGTGGCGATAAGCACGTCCTTGGTGTGGGCCTTGGCGGCGAGGTTCTGGGTGTAGGCCAAAATCCGGAGCATGGCCTCTACACCTTCGTAGACGTTCCCCTGTTCCATGGTGACCATGGCCTTGGCCAGTTCCATGCGTTCCCGGTACTCGGAGGACACGTGGTATTCCAGGAACTTGGAGGATAGCCCCAGGGCCTCGTCACGCTTGTGTTCCCGCAGGTAGCATTCCGTGAGCATCACGGAAGCCTGGGCGCCGGGGTGCTTTTTAAACTGGGACTTGGACAGTTTTTCCAGTGCGGGAATGGCTTCGGCGCACTTGCCGTCCTTAATCAGGGCTTTTGCCTTGGCCACGTCGTCGTCGGCGAGGACCGTGGCAGAGAGTATAAGGGTAAGGAGGAGGGGTAGGACTCGATTCATAGTATGGACCGCCTAGTTCTCGGCGGCAGCCTGGACCACGTCGTGTTCTTTCTTGATTTGTTTTTGGAGGGATTCGGGGAGTTTCACCCAGTCGATGACGTCCACACCAAAGGGCAGGCCGCTGTCGGCAAAGGCCTTTTCCACGGCGGTCATGGCCTCGAAGGAAAGGGGCTTGTCGGTGATGACCACCAGTTCCAGTTGGGTGTCGGGGGTAAGGTCCACGCCCGTAACCCGGGCTCCGTAGGCCCAGACTTCAAGGCCTTCGAAATGGAGGCTGATGATGCGCTGGACCGTTTCCAGTTGTTCGGTTTCTAAGCAAAGTGCCATAGCGTCCTAAATATAGTTAATGCCTTTAGGCGGTTTATGCCGCCAATCCCGGTCCAGGACGGGGCCAAAAGGCGGATTTTATTGCAAAATACTGCACAAATGTATAAAAATTGCAAAAAAATTTGGGGAAAATATGTTAAAAATCACCCTATGCGGCATTCTACCCCGGCAAAAGGGCTTTTGGACGGATTATAGGGTATATTAATAGCATGAGTGCTACAAGAAAGATTTTTGGGGTGGCGGCCTTGGGTTCCTTGGCCGTGGTGTTCAATGCTTGCGGTGGCGGAGGTGGCGGCGGAACGGCCGGCGCCGATGAGGCTGCCTTAAGGGATTACCTGGAATCCGAGGAGATGCAGAGCGACCTGGACAACCTGGCCGAGTTCGCCTACTATGCCGAATACGCCCAGGTGGCCCCCATTGCCTTTATGGCCTCGGACGAGGGCTTGTTTTCTGATAGTGTGGACAAGGAGGAAGCCGAGGAGTATGCCGAGGCACTGTCCAGGATGATTTCGAAGGCTGACGAGTACGAGGCGGCCTGGGCTCGAATTGACAGCATGCAGGCGTTGATGCAGGAAACTCCCTCCCTTCAGAAAAACGGGGTGGGCCTTCTTTTTGCCATGAAGGATTTTTTCCGTTCGTTGAGGGGCTGCGGTAAGGGAACCCGCGAAAAGGCCATGGCGGTAGCGGGGGAATTGGATAAAAGTGAGTGGAAAATCCTTTTTGACGGTCTTGACAAAAACCAGAAAAGGGGAGAAACAGATTATCTGACCTGGTGGAAGAATTTCAACAACGGGGATTATGACGATATCTCGCTCCAGATATACAACAGAATGTATTACAACGAGGAAACAGCCTTTTCGCACGAGGCGGAATTTATCAACAAGACGGTAGCGAACACGGGAAAGGACCTGGCGGAAAAGGCGGCTGCTTTCGAGGTGGAAATTTTAAAGGCCGCCCTGCCGGACCCGGTTACGGATGCCATGGGTAAAATGGAAACGGCGGACAAGATCAACACCATTGTCACCAAGGGCAAGGACATGTCTGCCGAGGAACTGACGGATAAGGCCATGGATCTTTTTGTGGACGGCTATGACGATGTGAAAAAGGCGTCGCAGATGTTGGGAGAAGACGCCGAGGCTGTGGCTAACCTGACCAAAAAGGTTATTGACAAGGCAAGCACCGCGTTAGAAGAATCTGCCGTGGTGACCTTTGCCGATGCAGGAAGCTCCTTGGGAACAAGTAAAATCGCTATCGGCATTTCTGCGGTTTCGGGCAAGGTGACCATTGCCTTGGGCACCAATGAAGATGGAAAGCAACAGTTGGTTCTCAAAGAAGCAGGGGAACATTTGGTCTCGTTCCTGACAAATCTGGGGGAGAAGTTTACCAAGAAACTGGATGTGGCGAAGGGAGAGGTATACAAGCTGGCTGGGGAGATGAACGAAAAGGCCGTCAGAGATTCCCTTGCGGCAAAAAGTTCTGCCAGTTCTACCCGTAAGGGAAAAAGTTCCAGTAGCACGGAGGTAAGTTCCAGCAGCGAGGCTCCGGAAGAATCCTCTTCGTCCATGGAAATAAGCAAGGATGCCAAGAGTATCTATGGAAGGTGGGTCCTGCTCAAGGATTCCTTTATCTACAAGGTAACGGATGAGGAGCAGTGTAAAGAAGTAATGAAGTCCATGAGCGATATTTTTGACGGCGAGATAGGTGACTATTCCGATTATTTAGGCGACTATGACCTCTCTATGTATGTCGAAGATTGCGAGAACAAGGAAGAGCCGCAAACCACCGCTTCTGGCCAGAAGATGCTGTTCTACTCCGACGGCACCCTGGATTGTATCGACAGCAACGGGGATATACTCGGGTCCTATGAATATGGCTTTGACGAATCGACTGGGGTCTTTTCCTACGACGACGGTAACGGAAACAAGTCCACGGGACAGGTTTCTGCTGACGGCACCACCTTGGTATTCGAGACGGTGACCGACACGGGTTACAAGACCATTACCCACAGGGTGGTCTTCGAGAAGGAATCTGGCGATATCGAATACTTCGGCGATGACGAATAATATTTAGCGCTACGCCCTACTTTTTGGCCTTTTTAGCGGGCGCCTTTGCCTTTGATTTTTTGGCAACGGGCGCCTTTTTTGCAGGTGCTTTTTTAGCAGTCGTTTTTTTGGCGGGCGTTTTCTTTGCCGGAGTTTTTTTCGCTGGAGCCTTCTTCGCGGTCGGCTTTTTTGCCGGTGCCTTCGTCTTTTTGGCAGCAACCTTCTTTGCAGGGGCTTTCTTGGCTACGGTCTTCTTTTTTGCGGCAGGCTTCTTTTTAGCGGCAGGTGCTTTTTTGGTACTGGCCTTTTTGGCGGGAGCCTTGTTCATTTTGCTCTCCGCAATGAACCTATCGGCATCGAATTTGCTTACACCCTCTATGGAAACAAGCTCGAATTCTTCGAGTTCAGTCCCTTCCGCAGTCTTGTTGTAGTCAAAAGCCGGCCAATAGGTAATTTCATTGCCGAAACTGTCCTTCATGACGGCCCCGAAGGCGTGCATGGCAACCAACCGGAATTCGCCATAGTCGACGGCATCGAAAATGTCCATGTTATTATCGTTAGGCATCAAGAAGAATGCCACATTCCCGGTCTCTTCGCCTTTTTTGACATGCAGAACAAACGGAGTGTATTCGTTGCCCAGCAACACGGGGCCATAGGGATTGTCCGTAGAGAAGTAAACTTCGCCACACCTGTAGTAACGGACATTTTTTTCCGAAGTCAGCTGGCCGTCTACGAATTCTGATTCGAAACGAAGGTACTCGCAAACGGTGTACTCGCCCATTTGAAGGGTGCAAATGGCAAGGATCTTTGCAGGCTTGCAACTCTTGCAGGCTTCTTCCACCCACTTGAAGGTTTCTGTTTCCGCATCAAAGTTTACGTCTGAACCATAGTCGCCTTCGGAATAGATTCGGTTATCATCAAGGGTCATCGACTGGTCATACCAAAAATCCTTGTCAAGCATTTCCAGGCACACGTTATGGAACTTTTCTGCAGCCTCGGCATCGGGTTCGCCTTTTTTGTCAAAGAACTTCAGGCTGTAGTAAACGAATGCGGACATAATCCTTCTCCTTATTGCTTAATGTTTTCTAGAAAGCAATATATCTTTATTTTTCAGAGATGGAAATAAAAAAGCAAAAAAAATTTGCCCTATACACTATTGAAGGCGGGCTTTGATTAGTTTGTACAGGTCTGCAAAGACTTCGTCTGGAGTGCGGTCGGCGTCAATGGCGGCAACACAGTCGGGGTATTCCTGGGCCGCGGCAAGGTAGCCCTTGCGCACCCGTTCGAAAAAGTCCGCCTTCTCCTGCTCCAGTCGATCGGGTGCTTCGCCCCGCCTTGCGGTGCGAGCGCGGCCCCGCGCAACGTCAATATCCAGCACCACCGTCAGTTCCGGAAAGCAGTTTCCGCAGGTAATTTCCGTAAGCCGCTGCACACCGTCCGCGCCCAGGCCACGGGCGTAACCCTGGTAGGCGTAGGTGCTCCAGGCGAAACGGTCGGCAATGACAATCTTGCCGGCATCGAGGGCGGGTTGGATGACTTCTGCAATTACCTGGGCACGGGCGGCATTGTACAGGAGCAGTTCTGTCTTGTCGGACATGACTCCCTTGAAGCTTGGGTCCAGGAGGATTCCGCGGATCTGTTCCGAGATTTTGGCACCGCCGGGTTCCCTGAGCTTGACGACGGAATAACCCTCGCTTTCGAGAGCGGCGATGAGCATGTCGATCTGGGTGGATTTCCCAGAGCCGTCAATGCCTTCCAGGCTAAAAAAGCGCTTTGCCGTTTCCATAGTTATCTCAGTTCTTCGGGCCTGGATCCTTCGTGGCTGACGCCACTCAGGATGACGTAGGGTTAGTTACTCCAGGTCCTTGCCGTGGCACTTCTTGTACTTGAGGCCGGAACCGCACCAGCAGGGGTCATTCCGCCCCAGCTTGGGGCCGGCCTGCTGCGCCCGCTTTTGGGCGGCCGCAATGGCAGGGTTCAGGTAGGTGCGGCGAACCTTCGGCCGCGTGCCCGGCAGTGCGGACTGGGGCATGGGCTGGTTTGCTTCACCTGCTACCTGCTGTTCTTCAGAAATGGCGTTCGTTTCAGAAGTAGCTGCTTGCCCTGCAAGGCCCGCGGCCTTGGCGCCCTCGGTGCTCAGCTGCTCGGCAGCTTCGCCCTGGGCCTGTTGGGCATTGCCTTCGGCGGGTTGCTGGCTTTCGCCTTCGGCACCGTTTTCGCCTTGGGTGGGCTGCGGCTTCAACTGCAACTGGTCCGGAGAAACGGTCATGCCGTTGGGCAGCGTAATGCGGATGTTCAAGATACGCAGTGCCGTAAGGGTGGCAATCTTTTCCAAGGTGCCTTCGAACAGCTTGTAGCCTTCGTTCTTGTACACCATCAGGGGGTCCTTCTGGGCGTAGCCGTGGAACCGGATGGCGTCCTTCAGCTGGTCCATGGCGTACAGGTGTTCTTTCCACACCTGGTCGATGGTCATGAGCAAGAAACGGCGTTCAATGTTGCGGAAGTCTGCATCGGGAATAATCTTGGTGAGCTTTTCGTAGCGGGCCTTGCAAAGTCCGATGATTTCGTCCAGCACCTGTTCCGGGGTCTTTTTCATGGCCTCGTCCAGAGTCAGGTGGTATTCCATGCCCAGGCTGCGCTGCAGTTCGGTGTGGAGCCCTTCCAGGTTCCAGTCTTCGGGATAGCTCTTGGCGATAATGTAGTTGCTCACCTTGATGTCGCAGGCATCCTCGATGCGGTTCATGATTTCGTCACGAACATCGTCACCGTTCAAAATGCGGCGGCGGAGTCCGTAAATCACCTTGCGCTGTTCGTTCATCACGTTGTCGTAGTCCAGCAAGTGCTTACGGATATCAAAGCTCTGGCCTTCCACACGACGCTGGGCGCTGCGGATGCTGCGGCTGACGATGGGGTGGGTAATCACTTCGTCTTCGCCCACGCCAAAGCGGGTCATCAAGTTCTTGACGCTGTCGCCACCAAAAATACGCATCAGGTTGTCGTCCAGGCTCAAGAAGTATTGGCTGGAACCGGGGTCGCCCTGACGTCCGGAACGACCGCGCAACTGGTTGTCGATACGGCGGGATTCGTGGCGTTCCGTGCCCAGCACGTGGAGGCCGCCCACTTCCGTGACTCCGGGGCCAAGAGCAATGTCGGTACCACGGCCTGCCATGTTGGTGGCGATGGTCACCTTACCCTTGTGGCCGGCATACTGGATGATTTCTGCTTCGCGGCTGTGGTTCTTGGCGTTCAATACTTCGTGGGGAATGCCTTCCTTTTCCAAAAGTCCGTGGAGGTGTTCGGACTTTTCGATGGAGGCGGTACCCACCAGCAGGGGCTGGCCCTTTTCGTGGCGGGTCTTGATTTCGGTCACAATGGCCTTCCACTTGGCCCCTTCGGATTTGTAGACCAGGTCTTGCAGGTCTGCACGAATACAGGGCTTGTTAGTGGGAATCACCCAGGTATTCATGTTGTAAATCTTGATGAATTCCGTGGCTTCCGTCTCGGCGGTACCGGTCATGCCGCTGAGCTTCTTGTACATGCGGAAGTAGTTCTGGAAGGTAATGGTGGCCAGGGTCTGGTTCTCACGACGGATCTGCACCTTTTCCTTGGCTTCGATGGCCTGGTGCATGCCGTTGCTGTAGCGGCGGCCTTCCATAAGGCGGCCCGTGTTCTCGTCCACGATGACGATTTCGCCGTCACGCACGATGTAGTCCACGTCGCGTTCGTAGAGGTGCCAGGCGCGCAGGGCCTGATCCAAGAAGTGCACCCAGTCGGCATGTTCGCCATACAGGTTGGTAATCTGCATCAAGCTTTCTACGTGGTTCACGCCCTTTTCGGTAAGCTGGATGTTCTTGTCCTTCTCGTCCACGGAGAAGTCCTTGTTCTTTACCAACTTCTGGGCAATCTCGTTTGCCTTGGCGTACTTGTCGGTGGCGTCTTCGGCAGGGCCGCTGATGATGAGCGGGGTACGGGCCTCGTCAATCAAGATGGAGTCCACTTCGTCCACAATGCAGAAGTTCAGTTCCCGCTGCACCAGCTGGGAGGGTTCCACTGCCATGTTGTCGCGGAGGTAGTCGAAACCGAATTCGTTGTTGGTACCGTAGGTCACGTCGCTGTTGTAGCTTTCGCGGCGCTGCTCGGAGTTGAGTCCGTTAATGATAAGGCCCACGGTGAGTCCCAGGAACTTGTACACCAAGCCCATCTGCTTGGCGTCACGGCCGGCCAGGTAGTCGTTCACCGTCACCACGTGCACGCCATGACCGCCCAGACCGTTTAGGTAAACAGGCAGCGCTGCGGCCAGGGTCTTACCTTCACCGGTGGCCATTTCGGCAATGGCGCCTTCGTGGAGCACCAGGCCACCGATCATCTGCACGTCAAAGGGCATCATGCGGAAGGGCTTTACCGATTCGGGGTAAAGTTCGCGGACCTTGGCGTACAGGGAGGCGGGCAGGTACACTTCCCATTCGTTCTTGCCGGCGGCCAGTTCCGCCTTGGCGGCGTTGGCGGCGTCCTGGAGTTCAGGACCCAGACGGCTAAAGTCGAATTCAAATTCCGGCTTGAAGATGTTGAAAACGCCCAGACGGCGGTCGCAGGCTTCTTGGCATACGGCAAATGCCTCGACTTTGATGTCTTCCAGAGAGGCGCCGTTCTTCAGTTTTTCGCGGAATTCCGCACTCTTGGCGGCCAGGGCGGCGTCGTCCAGGGCTTCCATGGCCTGACGGGCTTCGTGAATCTTGGCGATGACGGGCCTAAGCTGTTTTACCTTGCGTTCGTGGGGCGTACCAAAAATCTTGTGGAGTACGGTATCGACTACGCTCATTTCAGTTTCCTTTTACTGCCGCGGGCTTTTGCCCACGGACTCTGTTAAAAATTACGGCGAAAAGATAGAAATTTTTATATTTGCACAAATTGATGAGGGATATCATGATTGGGAAACTAATGGCGGCAACCGCCGTTTTTAGCGGTTTTATGGCCGTTTCGGCATCTGCAGAAAAGTATGAATGGGGCAACGTCCGCTTTGACGGCGGCGGATTCGTGTCGGCGGTGATTTTCCACCCCAAGGAAAAGAACCTGCTTTATGCCCGTACCGACGTGGGCGGCATTTACCGCTACGACTTTGGCGAAAGCACCTGGGTCCCGCTGATGGACGGGATTTCGGAGAACGACAAGGGCCTATACGGCACGGAAGCCTTTGCGCTGGACCCCACCGACCCCAAGCGCATTTACGTGCTGGCAGGGACCGGGTATTTTAGCCAAGGCCGCACTGCAATCTTTCGCAGCGAAGACTACGGAACATCCTGGGATACCAGCTATGTGGAAATAGAAGCTCACGGAAACGGCATGGGACGCCAGACCGGCGAAAAGTTGGCGGTGGACCCCAACAAGACCAACATCCTGTTTTGCGGAAGCCGCACCAAGGGACTTTACAAGAGTACCGACTATGGTAAAACCTGGACCAGTGCCTATAAGGTGGCCCTCTCTGATGCTAGCGGCAACGGTCTTACCAATGTCAACGGCATCAGCTTTGTGCTGTTCGACGAATCCCAGGGAAAAAATTCCGACGGTTCCACCAAGGTGCTCTATATAGGCATTTCTGCCACCAAAGATAACTTGCAGGTAAGCAAGGATGGTGGCGCCACATGGGAACTGATTTCTGGTGGCCCAGCAAACCTGATGCCTCACCGGGCAAAAATTGCCGATGGCAACATGTACATCACCTACGCGAGTTCCGAAGGCCCTCATAGTGTTAACAAGGGTGCTGTGTACAAGTATAACATAGCAAAGGGCACATGGACAAACATCACGCCGTTCCAGGATGAAAGCACTACAGACAGAATGGGTGACGGAAGCCAAAGTGCTAGCAACGGTTTTGGGGGGATAACTATAGACCCTAAGGATACAAAGCATATTGTGGTGACAACTCTATGTTATTACGGAGGCCGGCATCTCTATGCCGATAAGAAAGATAACTATGGTGACCGCATCTACGTTACAAAAGACGGCGGTTCCACTTGGACTCACGGCCAGGGATACAACGATGGCGTGAATGTGGACGCCAATGGCACCGCTTGGATTTCGGGCAACGCCATTCACTGGGCTGGCTCTATTGAAATCAACCCCTTCAACAACAAGCAGGTTTGGGTTACCAGTGGTAACGGTGTCTTTATGACCGAAGATATTACCGCCAAGGTTCCCCTATGGAAGTTCCAGAGCAAGGGTATCGAAGAAACGGTCCCGCTGGACATTGTGAGCGTTCCCGGCGGCCCCTTGGTTACGGCTATCGGCGACTACGACGGTGCCGCCTACACGGATATCAACAAGAGTACGCCCCGCCACACGCCAATCATAGGGACCACCAATAGCCTAGGTTATGCTCCTCTTTCCCATTCCTTTGTTCGTACGGGAACGGTAACGGATTACTCTACAGGTGTAGGCATCTCTAGTGAAGTGATGTACCGTAGCGATGACGATGGATTTACTTGGAAATTATTGGATACAAAGCAGATGGGTGCACAGGGAACACTTGCCATGTCTGCTGATGGCAAGGTGATTCTTCACCGTCCTGACAACAGCAACGATGTGTACCGCACGGTGGACAATGGTAAAAACTGGACGAAGGTCACGGGCTTTGACGGACAAAGTCAATATGCGAGAATTACCCCAGATCCGGTGAATCCCGACAAATTCTACCTGGTGGACCAGCAGGGCTACCTGAAAATTTCTACCGACGGCGGTGCCACTTTTGCAAATGGAGGATCCAGGCTCCAGGATGATGCAAAACAGGAGTATTACAACGGCAGCGGTTTGATTCGTACAGTACCGGGTAAGGAAGGGCACCTGTGGGTCCCCTTGGATCAAGCCCAGGTTTGGCTTGACAAGGGCTTTAGCGAAAACGGCCTGGCCTACACCGAAGATGGTGGCGCTACTTGGAACCGCTGTGCAGGCGTAAGTACGGCCATTGCCGTGGGTATTGGCAAGGCCAAGGAAGGCGCTGACTACGAGACTATATTCATTTGGGGTGCGAACAAGTCCGGTAATGCCATCGGCATTTACCGCAGTACCGACAAGTGTAAAACCTTCGAAAGGATCAACGATGATGCCCACCAGTTCGGTGGCCCGGGCAACGGAAACTTTGTGCAGGGCGACATGAACAACTTTGGCGTGGTGTATATGAGTACGGTAGGCCGCGGAGTTATTGTGGGCGCCCCCGAAGGCACCAAGTTCATTACGGGAATGGAACGGATCAACGTGACCGTCTCCTCCCGCATGTTCCTTGAAAGGCGTACCCTTTACGTGGATGCGCCTGCGGGAAGCAAACTCAGCCTGTTCAGCCTGAACGGTCGGTTGCTCTTGAGCGAGACCGTAGGCAATAATGCCGCCGTTCCCTTGAACAAGTTGCCCATGGGCAAATATATCGCCCGGCTCCAAAACGAAAAGGGCACGGTCCTTTTGAACCGCACCCTGATCTTGAAGTAACTTCGATAAAGCCGCGAAACAGAGTCGCGGCTTTTTTATTAGTAGTTCTCGGCGTTGACCTCGAAGTAGGCCTGGGGGTGTGCGCACACGGGGCAAAGGGCCGGGGCCTTGGTGCCCACCACGATGTGCCCGCAGTTGCGGCATTCCCATACCTTCACTTCGCTCTTGGCGAACACTTCCTGCATTTCCACGTTCTTCAACAGGGCGCGGTAGCGTTCTTCGTGGTGTTTTTCGATGGCGGCCACCATGCGGAACTTGGCTGCCAGGGGCTTGAAGCCTTCCTCTTCGGCAGTCTTGGCAAAGCCTTCGTACATGTCGGTCCATTCAAAGTTTTCGCCATCGGCGGCGGCCTTCAGGTTGGCGGCGGTGTCGCCAATGCCATCCAGTTCCTTGAGCCACATCTTGGCGTGTTCCTTCTCGTTGTCGGCGGTCTTCAGGAACAGGGCGGCAATTTGCTCGAACCCTTCCTTTTTGGCCTTGGAGGCAAAGTAGGTGTACTTGTTGCGGGCCTGGGATTCTCCGGCGAATGCGGCCTGGAGGTTCTTTTCGGTCTGGGTACCGGCGTATTTGTTTGCCATAATATTCCTCGTGATTTTTTGTGTTGTTGAATTGAATATATAAAAAATTAAAGCAAATAGTCCATGCGGATGTTCCGCATGCTTTCGAACAAGTTCGCTTTCAGGGTGGAATTGCCCTTGGTAAGGCTCTTGATTTCTTCCCTAATGCTTTTGCGGTGGGAAGCCTTGGAAAATTCACAGGTGCAGGTGAACTTGCGGATGCCCGCGTCCTCGGCATATTCGATGATTTCGGATTCCTCGCAGTAGCACAGCGGGCGGATCACGCTACAGGGGTATTTTTCGTAGGGCACCATGGGGGGCATGCCGCTGAACTCGCCTTTATAAAGCATGTTCATCAGGAGGGTTTCCACAATGTCGTCCATGTGGTGTCCCAGCGCAATCTTGTTGTAGCCGTTTTCCCGGGCGAACTTGATGAGTTCGGTACGGCGCTGGGTGCTGCACCAGTAGCAGTTCAGTTTGCGGCCCTCTTTGAGGCGCCCTTCTACCGCCACGTCCTTAAAGAAAAACGGGATTTGCGGATACTGCTGCGTCATCCGTTCCAGGAATTCCCGCGGGGCCTTGTCCGCAAAGTCGCTTTGGATGTGTATGGCCCCGATTTGGCAGTCGGGCAAGAACTTGCCCATGCGGCTGGCCAGTTCCATCAGGAGCACGCTGGAATCCTTGCCGCCACTGACGGCCACCAGCACCTTGTCGCCGTCTTCAATCAGGCCAAAGTCGTGGAGGGCCTTGGTGATTTTTTTACTAATACGTTTACGGATGGCGCTGGACATACATTTCACACTTCACATTACACATTTCACATTAAAAAGGGGTCCGCTTTTGCGAAACCCCGTTTTAATTTGTTTGTAACCTTTCCGCCCGGGCCTTAGTCGTCGGTCAGGTGGGTGGGCATCAGCAAGAAGCTGAAGTTCAGGTCTTCGCCCACGGGTTCAATGATACAGGCACCAATGGGGTTGTTCATCTTCATCACCGTCTCTTCGGTCTTGCACATGCTGAAGATTTCAGTGATGTAGCGGCCGTCGAAACCAATGCTGAAGCTGCCTTCGCCATTGTGGGTCACGGCCAATGCTTCGCGGGAATCGCCGCCCACATCGGGGTCGTTGGCGCTGAGTTCCAGGTTGTTGCCGTCGAACTGCAGGCGCACCTTGTGGGTGCGGGCGTTGGCCATGGAAATCACGCTGCGCATCTTGTTAAGGAATTCCACCGTGTTCAACTGGGCGGTGCGTTCAAAGTTCTGGGGAATCACCGCACGGTAGTTGGGGTACGGTCCTTCGTAGAGCTTGGAGATTACCTGGATGGATTCGGTGTTGAACAGGATGTGGGTAGAGGAGGTGCGCACTTCGATGGTGGAGTCGTTCTTGGCCATGTGGAGGATGTGTTCCAGCGGCTTGCGGGGGATAATCACCCCATTGCTCAGGCTGGCGCCTTCCTGCTCGATGGCGGCACGGCCCAGACGGTGACCGTCGGTTGCAATCATGGACACCTTGCCGTCCTGGGCTTCCATAAAGATGCCGTTCAGGCTGAGCCTGGTGGAATCGGTGGAGGTGGCAAACTTGGTCTTTTCTACCAGGAATTCCAGTTCGCTTTTGGCGAAATTCAGAGTTTCACCTTCGCTGACCTCGGGGAACGGGGGGAAGTCGCTGGCGTCGAAACCAGTGATGCTGGCCTGGCCCTTTTCGCTCCAACGGATCTTGGCGAGGAAGTTTTCCACGTCCACGCTTACCGTGGTGATGCTGGGGTCTACCAGGCTCTTGACGAGTTCCAGGAGCTTGCGTGCGTTAATGACCACAGAACCGTCGCGCTGACCGTTCACTTCCACCTTGACCCTGATACCCAGGTCCAGGTCCGTGGCGCTGACTTCCAGGAAGTTTCCTTCAAGGCGCAGGGCGAAGTTGTTGAGGATCTGGATGGTGGACTTGTTGGGCACCGCATTGACGGCGGCACTCAAGGCGTCCAGGAACACGTTCTTCTGGATTTCGAATTTCATAGATTAAGCACCTCTCTGGATTAATGTCGTTCCTACGAAGAATACAACTGCTAATACGGCCAAGGCCACAATGACCCACTTGTTCATCGAATTGGCTTTTTTAGGCACGAAATTTCTTGCATTTTGCTTAGCACGCCTACGTTCAGTTCGGCTCATAGAAAATCTCCATTGTTTTATGGCATAAAAACTACTATTTTACAAGTGAAAGAGGAATTATTTATGGATAAAACAGTGCTAAATAAGCTTAAAAATCGGGCCATGGGAGTGGCGTCGGCAGCCATGGTACGGGTCGAACTGGCCACCGAAGAAAGCCGTCTCAAAACCAAGTTCCAGAGCCTGGGCCAAAAGCTGTACGGCGCGGTCCAGGACGACCTGCTGAAGGCCATCAAGGACGATCCCGCGGTAGTGGAACTGATTGGTGGCATCGAGGAAACCAAGAAGAAAATAGCGGAACTGGAAAAGAAGCTCTCCAAGGGAACCGCCGGTGAAGAAGCTTGAGGTCCATGTATTCCCGAGCAAGACCTCGGCGCCCAAGAACTTCCGCATATCGTTGACCAAGGTCATTGTGATGGCGGTGGTGCTGCTGGGTGCGGTTTTCGGGTTTATCCTATTTTCGCCCCAGCAGATTGTGGACAACCTTTCTGACGGCAACGTGCTTTCGGTGTACCGCCAGAACATGGTCATCAAAAAAGAAATCAAGGGCATACGGCAGTCGGTGGACGAATCCATTTTGAAGGCCGAAGAAACCAAGCTCTTGCGGGACAGCACCATTAGCCTTTCGGGCCTGGGATTCACGCTGGAAGACGCTCCTACGGATTCGAGCGTGGCTAGGGAACGGAAAAGCTTGGACGAGCTGGAAAAAAGTTTTAGGCGGCTCCTGACCCGCTTGGAGCAGGATTCCGCAAGTGCCGCGGCCATACCGGTGCTGCACCCCTTCAAGAACAGTCATGCGGTCAAGAACCGTTTTGAGATGATTTACGACCACTTTACGGAGCAGGAACTGCCCCATCGGGGGATTGACTACGTGGCCGCCGTGGGTGACACGGTGGTGGCCACGGGTGCAGGCGTTGTGGCCGAGGTCCGCAGCCACAGGGGCTTTGGGCTTTCCATGAAGATAGAGCATTTGCCCGGTATCAAGACTTTTTATGCCCACTTGGGTCAGGCCTTGGTGCAGCCAGGAACCCGTGTTAAGCGGGGGCAGCCCATCGCCCTGATTGGTGAAAGCGGCACCGAGTCCAGCGTGGCGCTCCACTACGAAATCCGGTTGGATGGAAACCCCATCAATCCAGAAGATTACTTTATCACTAAATATTAAAATCGCCGCCCTGTTGCAGGCGGCGACATGAAAAGCGCGTTTGGCTGTCGGAAGTTATTCGACGGTCAAGATGTCGCAGAAGCCGGTGACTTCAAAGATTTCCTTGATGTCAGCGTTTGCGCCCTTGATGAGCATGGAGCCCTGCTTGTTCATGGTCTTTTGTGCGGTCAGCAAGATACGCAGTCCGGCAGAAGAGATGTAGGCGAGATTACTAAAATCGAACACCAGTTCCTTGATGCCGTCCAGCTTACCCGGGCCTATGATTTCGGCGTCCAGCTGCGGTGCGGTCAACGTGTCCAGACGTCCTTCGAGGGCAAGAGTCATTTTTTCGTTTTCTAGGGTTTTGTTAATCTGCATAGCAATCCTCTAAGTATAATATAAAATGTTTTACAGGGTCTTGGTGATGGCCAGTTCGTTGTTGTTTCCGTTTCTGCGGTAACAGACGCTGTCCATGGTCTTTTTCACAATGAATATTCCGAGGCCTCCCACTTCGCGTTCGTCGGCAGAGAGGGTCACGTCGGGTTCCTTCTGCTTGAGCGGGTCGTAGGGTATGCCGTTGTCAATAAACGTGAGCCTTGCCGTAAGCGTTGCCTTGCGGACTTCCACAATCAGGGTCACCTTTGTGGCTCCCGAGAACTTCACGATGTTGCTGTAGATTTCGTCTATGGCGATGTTGATTTGCATTTGCGACTTCATGGAACCTTCCATGGGGGCAAGGATGCCTTCCACAAACGCGGTCAGAATATCTTGGTTTTCGGGTATAACGTCGACTATCTTTTCGTAATGCTCCCAGGCATCTTGCATCATCATCTTTTTTGCTCCGTCCATTGGCGTAAGGATGTTTTCTACAAACGACTTGAGTTCGCTCTTGTTTTTACCTGAAACGTCGATGGTCTTTTCGTAGCGTTCCCAAACAGGCTCGTCACTCCCGTTGAACTGGACGGCAAGCATGGTGATGTCGTCAAATTGCGGGGTCTCTTGTACAAAGCTGTCGATTGCTTTCTTAACAAGGCTGCAGGTTTCGGCAGTGCTCCTTTCGCCGCCCTTTTGAAGGGTTTCCAGCAGTCTTTTGTCTCCGAACAGTTGGTCTTGGGCGTTGGTAGCCTCGGTTACGCCATCGGTATACAGGAACAGGGTGTCTCCCGACTGAAGGTCAAAGGTTTGCTGTTTGTACACGATGTCTTCCATGGCCGCCATGACCAGTTCCGACTTGCTCTTGACAAATTCTACGGTGCCGTCTTTGTGACGGACAACAGGCGGATTGTGGCCAGCCGAGGCAAATTCCACATGCCCCGTACGCAGGTCGATAATGCCCGCCCAAATAGTTACGAACATGTTCAAGCTGTTGCGCTTGGCCAAGGCGTAGTTCGTCTTGTTGAAGGCCTTGACAATGGACTTGAGGTTCTTTGTCATGGTGCGCAAAATGATTCGTGCCACCATCATGAACAGGGAGGCGGGAACGCCCTTGCCCGACACGTCGCCAATGACTACGCACAGGTGGTCGTTATCGGTTTTAAAGAAGTCGTAGAAGTCGCCGCCTACTTCCTTGGCGGGGCGCAGGAACGGAGCCAGTGCGTGGCGGTCGTCGTCGGAATTTTCGTCCCGTTCTTCACCGGGGAGCATGGCCAGCTGAATGTTTCGAGCCAAGTCCAGTTCCCGCTCGATCCGCTTCATGTCCTTTTGCTTTTCGATGTGCTCCTTCAGTTCCTTAAGCATGTTGGAGAAGGCGGTGGCAAACTCCGAAATTTCATCGCCACCGGTTATGTCGGGAATGGTCACGTCAAAATTGCCTTCACCCAGTTCCTTTGCCGCTACGGCCAGTTCCTTGAGGGGCTTGGACACGCGGGAAGAAATCAACAGGATGATGATGAGCATGGCGCCGTAGCCACCTGCTGCCATCGCTATGAAGAGCTTAATCATGTTTTGGCGCTCTTCCATGAACTTTCCTGCAGGCCACACTACCATGAAGGTCCAACTGTTGGATTTCATGGTGGTATAGTAGATGGAAGATTCCTCGCCGCCGGCTACCGTGCCAAGGAACAGCCCGTTATCGGCTTTCTTTGTCTTGTCAAAGTCCACCTGTTTGATCTTGGCGATTTCCTTGACCACAATTTCGGAATCCTTTTTGCCTTCCATGACTGCTTTGGGATAGGCCACGGGGAAGTTCTTTGACGAAAACACCATGGCGTACCCGGAGTTGGGCACGTGGATGTTCGATACCGTTTCCTTGAGGAACTCGATGGACAAATCTACCGCAAGGACGCCTGCCAGCACGTTTTCGTTGTTCTTGTCTTTGCGGAAAATGGGAACCGCGTAGACGGCAATGGGCTCGGGCACAAATTCGCCTATAAAGGGTTCTTGCCAGCGGCTGGAACGGCCGTCCCTAGTGGAGTAGTACCATTCCTTGTCCTGGTAGTTCGCGCCGGTAATCAGTTTGGTCTCGTTGTCTACAAACCGTGCCAGTCGCATAAATTCGCCCTTGGGGGTTTCGGGTCCCATTCCGGGTTCAAAGGCCACCACTATGGCCACGATCTGGGGCACAATGCTGCGGGCGTTGGAAAGGGTCTGCATCAAGAACTCGTCCAGTTCTTCCTTGGACATTTCCTCCTTGCTGAGGGTGGCCCCCACTTCTTCGCCAAAGTGTTTGCCCGAGTTGAACAGGTTGTCTATATAGGTCACGTTGGCCTGGCTGATTTCCTCGCCGTTGTCGATGGCCATCTGTGTCAGCTTGTCATTCATCTGTGAGGTCATGACGCCAAAAATCAGGCCCACGATCACGGTAATGCTGGCCAGAATCATTAGGGACTGTTTGAAAGCCAGTCCGCGGAAATTAAAAACCATAAAATCCTTTCCTTTTTCGCTCTAGGTAGAAATATATGTAAAAATCACTTGTTATATTTAAAGTCCCTAGACTTTCGCATGGCGGACGGGCGGTACTTTCCGTCAACAGGCCTGCGGGGTTCGGAGGCGTTCCATACTTTTGGAAGGCCTTTTAGGGATTTGACTAACAGGTTTTGCTTTACTTTTAGGAGTTTTAATGGCAAATAAGTGTAAGCGCGGAATTCTGATTAGCAAGACACCCTACGAAAAGCGTATCGCCATCATGGAAGATGGGGAACTCGCCGAATTGGTCGTGGAAAGCGTGTCTTCTACTCGAGTTCTGGGCAATATATATAAGGGTGTAGTCCAGAAGGTGCTCCCCGCCTTGAAGGCCGCGTTCATCGATATCGGCCTCGAAAAGGCAGGGTTCCTCCATCAGGACGACGCCATGGACAGAAACGAGCTGTTGCGCCGGGAATATGGCGACGACGGCGACGAGAGCGGTTCTTCCAAGGAAATCTCCATTGACGAGATCCTCCAGGAAGGCCAAGAAATCATGGTTCAGGTGGTCAAGGAGCCGATTAGTACCAAGGGTGCCCGTCTGACGACCCACCTGAGTTTTGCAGGAAGGTTCTTGGTTTGCATGCCGGGCACCAACTTTGTGGGCGTTTCCAAGCGGGAACGGGACCCGGCCAAGCGCCGCGAGTTCCAGAAGGTGGTCCGCCGCCTCAAGGCCCGCGACGTGGGCTACATTGTGCGCACCAACGGCCTGAACGAGTCGGAATTCGAAATCCAGAAGCAGATGCGTGAACTGGAGAGCAAGTGGGAACAGACGAAGTACAACTTCGAGACCATGCCCGCCGAGACCTGCATTTACGAGGAGTCCGATTCCATCGAGCAGACGGTCCGCGAATATTTTGGCGAGAACACGGACTACGTGTACATCGACAACCGGGACGAATATTTTGCCCTGCGGGATTACCTGAAGGTGCTCTCTCCGGACAAGCTGGACAAGGTGAAGCTCTGGAGCAGTAACGAGAGCCTTTTCGAATACTTCAAGATCGAAAACGACTATGCCCGCTCCCTGCAGCGTCAGGTACCCCTGCCCCGTGGCGGAAACTTGGTCATCGAGCAGACCGAGGCTCTGGTGTCTATCGACGTGAACACCGGACCCAAGGTCCACGGCAAGGACCAGAGCAAGATTATCCTGGAAACCAACATCGACGCTTGCCACGAGATTGCAAAGCAGCTGCGCCTGCGCGACGTGGGCGGTCTTATCATTATCGACTTTATCGATATGGAGACCGACGAGGATCGCGAGAAGGTCTACCAGGAATTCCGCAAGGCCATCCGCAGGGACAAGGCCCCCATTAGCCCGGCCCCCATCAGCCAGTTCGGCCTTATGGAAGTGACCCGCAAGCGCGTGCGCATGAACCTGATGACCGAAAAGACGGAAATCTGCCCCGTGTGTCACGGCGGTGGCCGCATTGCCACCCTGGAATCCACCCTGGGCATGATCGACCGCTGGATGGCCCGTGCCCACGGCAAGGGAAAACTGAAGGAAGTGACCCTGGTGGTGAGCAGCCCGCTGGTGGACGTGTTCTGCAAAGACATGGCCCGTATGTTCCATTACCTGGAATACAAGCACAGCATGAAAATCGACCTGGTGGAAGATGAACATGCCCACGTGAACCAGTTCTGGATGTACGACAAGGCTGGCGAGGACATTACCGACCTTTACAATTTTGCGTAAAACGGAGATTGTTATGAATAGAGTGATTCTTGTGGCCGTCGCCGAATCGGCGATGCAGGCCAAAGTCAAGGAAGTGGTAGACGCCGTTGCCGCCGCTGGCCTCAAGTCCTTTACCTACAAGCCCAGCGTGAACGGTGCTGCCGCCGCTGCCCAGATCAAGTCGGGTGCGTCTGCGGTGCTCATGGAAACCATCGCCGCCGACTTCCTTAAGCAGGATTTGGATTCTGTGGATGTGGTTGTTGTGGAAGGTGCTGCCGGCATGAGTGCCGTGGTGGCCCAGAAGTTCAACGACGCCCTGGCTACCGCCCTGGACGCAAAGATTTATTCCGATGATCAGGACGCCGACCTGTTCTGCCCCTGCCGCCTGCTGGCCTGCCCCAAGTGCCTGGCCAAGGAACTGGCTGCAGAACCTGCCGAACGCAAGACCAGCCAGGCCATGTTCCGCGCGGGCCTGCTCCTCAAGGCTTCCAAGGCTCAAAAGCGCATTGTGTTGCCCGAAGGTTCCGAACCCCGCACCGTGCAGGCTGCCAAGCTGGTGATCGACCGCGGCATTGCCGTGCCGGTACTCATCGGCAAGAAGGACGAAATCTTTAAGGTGGCGAAGGAACAGGGAGTTGAGCTCCCCGCCAACATCGAAATCATCGAGCCCAGTGCCGAACTTGCCGAAAAGTACGTGCCCACCCTGGTGGAACTGCGCAAGTCCAAGGGCATGACCGAGGACCAGGCCCGCGCCGCTCTTGCGGACAACGTGATGCTTGGCACCATGATGCTCAAGATGGGCGAGGTGGACGGCCTTGTTTCCGGTGCCATCCACTCCACCGCCGACACCTTGCGCCCTGCCCTGCAGGTCATCAAGTGCGCCCCCGGTGTGAAGTCCGTGAGCTCCGTGTTCTTTATGTGCATGCCCGGCAAGACCTACATCTACGGCGACTGCGCTATCAACCTGAACCCCACTGCCGAAGAACTTGCGGGAATCGCCATGCAGTGCGATGACACCGCCAAGGCCTTCGGGCTGCCCAGCCGTGTGGCTATGTTGAGCTACAGCACCATGAACAGCGGTAAGGGCCCCGATGCCGACTTGGTGCGCGAAGCCACCAAGCTGGTGAAGGAAGCCCGCCCCGAAATGCTGGTGGATGGTCCGTTGCAGTACGACGCGGCCACCGTGGAGAGCGTGGGTTCCCTGAAGGCTCCGGGTAGCACCGTGGCCGGCAAGGCAACCGTGTTCGTGTTCCCCAGCCTCTCTGCTGGTAACATCGGCTACAAGGCAGTACAGCGTAGCGCCCGTGGCACCATCGCCATCGGCCCCATGCTGCAGGGTCTTGCAAAGCCCGTGAACGACCTGAGCCGTGGCGCCTTGGTGGAAGACATTGTCTATACCATCGCACTCACTGCCGTTCAAGCAGGGTAAGCCGCACGGACTGCGACGACCGTTCGCACCGTACAAAAATTTAAAGGCCCCGCGAAAGCGGCGCCTTTTTGCTATGGTTGCCGCCTTTTTAGTATTAGGGTGCGGTGTTTTCTATGCAGCGGACGCTGGCCAGGGTAGAGGTGAATCGACCTCCAAAATCAGCCCCGTCAGTCCAGTAACTGAAATTTCCGCCAGTACAATTATCCGATGCGTTATATGAGGCTGTGTGAAAGGCTGCGCATTGTCCTTGTTTCCAATCATAGTCACAACCTGTTGCAATCGCAGAAAACCCGGTTGAGTTTGTGGGAATGTATTCCTTGTCGTTGTATATCCAGCTATCTTGTGATTTAAGGGCGTGCGTTCCTCCGTGGTAATCCAATGGGGCGACATACTCCAAGAGCGCGTACCATTCATCCAGTGTAGGAATATGCCACCCATCGGGGCAAATTCCCTGATGCTCTTCTCCTATCGGCAAGGACGTGGCCTGTCTCTGTTGGTATAGGGGTGAAATGTTCACGGCTGCGGTCCAACTGTAGACATATCCCGTTTTTTTGCAGAGAGCCTCGTTTCCGGAGGGACATAGGATTTCGTCGGCCATGTTTATCGCGAGTTCCTCGCTTGCGTTTTCGCCGGCGTAGTGCAGGTTTTCGGCCATCCATTTCTGCGTGCCGATGACCACGGTCTTGTAGGTCTGCCCGTCACGTTCATCAGTCAGGGTGCCATAGGTGATGCTTGAATTGAACTGGGAACCTTGCTCCATGTCGGCGATGAGCTGGGAATACCAGAGGCCGCTCTTGCAAATGAACGAATTGTCGTATGCCTTTCTGACTGTACCCTCGTTGTCGTTGTTGCATGCTCCCAAAATGGCAAGGATTTCTGGGTCGATGATGGAGGTGTTTTCGTCGTAGGGAGGGCCGATGGGGACTATTTTGTTTTCTATGCAGCGGACGCTGAAGGCGTCATCTGAGCTATTGAATTCCTTTATCTTGTCTTCATTGTAGAAAAATTCCTGGATAGTAAGGTAGGGCATGTTCAGCACGATTGAGGGAACATCTCCAGAAATAAAGGCTGTTGATACGCCCATATCGATTCGTCCCCATGATTCAGAGGTCATCCCCGTGGCGAGCATCGAAAAGCCGGTTACGTTTGTCGGGGCGACATCCCTGCTAAACCAGACCCAGCTATCGGTAGCCTTTATGGCATTGACTCCTTCGTTATAGGTGTACTTTACGTATTCGAGAAGCGTGTTCCATTCTTCTTTGGAGGGGACGTGCCACCCGTCGGGGCAAATTCCTTGGTGGTTGCTTGTAATAGGGTAGCTGCTTACTACCCTTGACCTGTATGTGGGTGAAAGGTTCATGGCTGCGGTCCACGTGTAGACATACCCAGCCTTTTCGCAATACTTCTCGTCTCTGGAGGGGCATAGGTTCTCGTCGGCCATGTTTGCCGCCAGCTTCACGCTCGCGTTTTCGCCGCCGTAGTGCAGGTTTTCGGCCATCCATTTCTGTGTGCCGATGACCACGGTCCTGTAGGTCTGCCCGTCACGCTGGTCGGTCAGGGTGCCGTAGGTGATGTTTGGGTTGAACCAGGAATCCTGTTCCATGTCGGCGAGGAGCAGGGAATACCATAGTTCGCTCTTGCACACGAAGGAAACGTTGAATGCCCTCTTGACCGAACCTTCGTTCTCGCCGTTGCACGTTCCCAGTATGGAAAGGACTTCCGGGTCAATGACGGACGTCTCTTCTTTGTAGGGCGGGTCGATGGTGGCGGTAGACTGCCTGGAGGAACTGCTGCGCTTTACCGATGAACTTGAAGGCGTGCCTTCTTTTGCTGAACTAGAGGAACTTGCGACACTTGAAGAGGATGTGGTCGTATTCGAACTTTCGGCTGAGGAGTTGGAACTTTCAGCAGAAATACTCGAACTAGATGACTGTTTTGCTCCAAGCAGGCGCCAGTGTGTCTTTTCGCAGATAAAGTCCTTCTTGAAATACCTGGAGCGGGAATTGCTGTCGGGTCGGATTTCCCCTTCGCGTTTTGCGGTGCAGTGTCCGAGGCCGAAGGCGTTGTTCCAGAAATATTCCACGATGGGTGCGAAGTCGAGAATGACCTTTGCGATATTCCAGCCTTCCATGTTTTTGCGGATTTGAACGGTGTCTGCTTCAAAAGAATAGTCCGCTGCTTCGGCGATCGCCTTTGCGTTATCCCATTTGCCGTCTTTTTCCAAATCCATGGCTAAGTCTGCGAGTGCGAGGCTGAATTCGCCTTCGGAGCGTCCCGAGTGCATGATTACCGATATGGCGAGTAGTGCCGCATCGGCGTCATTGTTTCCGAAGATATCTAGGTCCTCAAAGCGGTCTCCGCTGTATTCCACGCCGAAGGTGGAGAAGATTTCCTTGTCGGCTTCAACCTTCGCATCTTTGATAGTCATTTCGTTTTCGTTGGCGAGCCAGATGGCACGTTCGTATTCTAGGTGGGTGAGCAGGTTGATGTTCACGTTGTCCCGTTCCGAAAGGTCAGAGATGGCTTTTAGGGTTATCTGGCTTGCAGAAACCTTGCCTGTTATCTCGTTGCGGTAGAAACCATCGGCACGCAATAGGGCATATTGTGAGGCGAGCTCGATTTTGTTGATGGAGAAACTTCCCTTATCATCGGAAATTTTTCCGATGAAGCTCTTTCCTGTTTGAGCACGGGTTGTAAAATTCAGTTCATAGAGTGTGACAGTAGAGCCGTTGGTAAAAGGTCCCTTCTGTGAAACTCCAGCAACAGTCTTGTCGGTGATGGCAATGGAGTTCTCCGCCTCCGAGGTACCGCCGGCGTTTTTGTCATTGTCGGAGCAGGCACAAACAATAATAAGTAGGAATAGTAGGAACTGATAAAACCTAATGTTCATTTCTGTATGCCTTTATCAGAAAACGCCTTCTTTCGCGGTATGGTGATTTTCTGCTTCTCCACGGGAATTTTCTTGGAAAGCGGGAACAGCTGCAGGTTCATTTCGTAGACCCTGTCGGTCAGCGGGCTAGCCGCTGCAATGTCTACAATTTTTTTACGGAAGTTGGCAAATTCTGATACAACTTTCTGATACGCCTCTTCGGTAAGGCCCAAGGTAACTGTAGAAAAGTTCCGTTCTGTCACGGGAACGTTGTCTAAGGAATCCAGGGCGAGCATTCCCATTTGCCTGTGGAGGTTCCGCACGGCCATTACCGAGGTGGGCAAGGGCCCCGTAGATATGGATTTGTGTCCTTGAGTGTATTGCCCCTTTATGGTAGATTTCCGCAAGAGCTTGCTTTTGGTCAGGAACTTGAGGCTTTCGGAAATGGCATTTGCCTGGACCTCTGTTTGCAGGAGTTCCGCCAACTCCTTTGGGGAGGCACTCGCTACAGATGAGGCCAATTCGCGAATGGCGGAATTGAGCCAGTTGGAATAATACTGGTACAGGGACTTTTCCAAAATTCCTATGCGGTTCCCCAGGATGATTTCTTGGAGTTCGCTAAAGGCTTCGTTTTTGGTGGTTGCATTCTTGGCCTGGTTGTAGGTCACCAGCAGAATAAAATATTCCTTTTCAAAACCCTCTAACCCCATGGCGGTAGCAACCTGGTCCGTTGCTTTTTTAGAGAGGCCGCTTTTTGCTTCGCAAACTAGTTTCAGGAACACGGGGGAACCGAACTTGGCCGCCTTGGCAAAGTCACGCCAAGAAAAGCCGTTGATCTTCTTTTGCTCGGCATAGTAGTCCGCTATGTACTTGCGGAAATCCCTGTATTCGTAAATAGGTCTCATAGCTTGAAATATATTTATTTCTTATTGTGAATCTTTTGAACAAAACTCCAATGTTTCAAAACAACTCTCTACATCCATCTTCTTTACGGCAGATACGAGTGCCTCGTCTTTGTTATGACCAGCTCCAACCTGAGCTTTTTGGCAACTTTTACCATTCATACTAATGGACAGGGTCACACTATAGGACTGCATTTTGCCAAACTTATTTTTAGACTGCCCTTGGGTTCTGATTTGTGCCGGCTCCGCATTTTCAGTCTCGTAGACATTTCCAAATCGGTTCGTCAATTTGTCCATTACAACAGCGCAGACAGCATCATTATTGCAAGATAAGTTAACGGCACATTTAGATACTTCCATTGGATAATGAAGTACAACAGGATTTAAAGCTGCGGCATTACAATAAAATGGAGGCAAATTTGGGACAATCATAATTTCATGCGGCGTGGCCATTAAACGGCTTTTGGGAATCT
>Ga0265298_10000684_pt1 | contig 49599 bp, 74 predicted proteins | sample AusTroGonzalo_MG_3_FD_193486 | JGI IMG/M metagenome (GOLD analysis project Ga0265298, IMG submission 193486) | Bovine rumen microbial communities from tropical cattle in Woodstock, Queensland, Australia - Gonzalo_01 | ecosystem: Host-associated > Mammals > Digestive system > Stomach > Rumen ...
GAAAATAAATAATAAAGAAATGGTTTTGATTATGCTAAAGCAAAACTAACTGTTATTGATAGACATAAAAAGTTAGAAGAATTAGCAAAAGTCAAACAAGAATTAGACAACAAGAAAGAACAAGAAGAAAAAATAGTTGAACAAGTGGAAGAAATAATAGCACCAGTTGAACTTGAAGAACAACTAAATGAAGATATTAAGTTTGACGAAAGACTAGAATGTACTTTTACTGTATGGGCAACTAAAGAAGAATTAAAACAAATAAGAGAAATGTTAATGAAAATGGGACTTAAGTTCCAATAGGAGGAGATTAAAATGATAAAAATTGAAACTAATTATGAAGATGAAACTGATAGTTTTACTTGGAACTATGAATGTGAACATAGCCACACTATGGAACATTTAGCAGTGGTTCAAAATCTATGTGAAACAATAATGAAAAATGATACAGCATTTGATAGTTATAAAAAAATATTAAAGTTTGTTGAAAAAATGGCAAAGGCTATTGAAAAGAAAGAGGAAATATCAAATGAATAATGAGATAGTACAAAGTAAACCAAAGTTTAGTGCAGTTATTAGTAGTGACAACTACAAGAGAATGATAAATAATACTTTAGGAGACCCTGAAAGAGCAAAAAGATTTGTTGCTAGTATTACAAGTGCAGTAGCAACTAACCCTGCTTTACAAGAATGTGAACCTGCTACAATAGTTAGTGGTGCTTTACTTGGAGAAGCATTAAATCTATCTCCTAGCCCACAATTAGGTTTATTTTACTTAGTACCTTACAAAAATAGTAAAAAAGGAACAACAGAAGCCCAGTTCACACTTGGTTACAAGGGGTACATTCAGTTAGCCATTAGAAGTGGACAATACAAAGATATAGACGTCATAGAAGTTAAAGAGGGAGAATTTAAAGGTAGAGATAAACAAACAGGTAAATTAAAGTTTGAATTTATTGAAGATGAAGTATTAAGACTTACTAAACCTACTATTGGGTATTTAGGTTATTTTGAACTTTTAAATGGTTTTTATAAACAAGTTTATATGTCAAAAGAAGAAATGGAAATACACGCTAATACTTATTCAAAAGCATTTAATTTAGAAGACTATAAGAAACTACAAGCAGGACAAATTCCTGAAAAAGATTTATGGAAATATAGTAGTTTTTGGTATAAAGATTTTTCAACTATGGCATTTAAAACAGTATTAAGAAGACTTATCAGTAAATATGGAATAATGAGTATTGAAATGCAAGACGCTTATGCTAAAGATATGGCTGTTATGAAAGAAGACGGAACATACGATTATGTAGATAGTCCAGAAGATAATAGTGTAGTAATGGAAGCAAAAGTTGAAGAAAACCCTAAGAAAGAAGATAAAACAAGTAAGAAAGTAAATCTTACTGATATTGAAGAATAATGAAAAAGAAAATATTTGCAGTAGCAGACTGTCATAACTGTTTTAAAGACTTAATTGAGGCATTAAATAAAGCAGGTTATGATGAAGAAAACCCAGAACATTTACTAATTACATTAGGCGATATGTTTGATAGAAATGGTAATGGTGGAGGTTCTCTTGCTATGTATCAATATTTGAAAAGGTTAAGTGATGAGGGTAAAGCAATAGTTTTAAGAGGAAATCATACTTCTTTCTTTGAAAGATACTTAAATGGTAATACATTAAGTCCATTTAATTACTTTAATAATGGAACTGATGAAACTTATGCAGATTTTCTTTTAGAAACTAACCCTTTTGGCACTTGGTGTGTATTTAATGATATAAGTTACCCTACACAAGGAGATTTTGTTAAATGGCTTGATTATGCAAATGATTATATTAAAACAACATACCCTGAGTTATTAGACTGGTTGAAAGAAAGACCATACTATTTTGAAACACCAAATTATATCTTTACTCACGCAAGTATAGATACTAATTGTGAAGACTGGCATAACCCAACTAAAATCTATCATAACTTTACTGACTGGGAAGCCTGTACTTGGGACGACGGTAGTTTTTGGAGAGTAGCAACTGCTAAACTTCCAAAGAAAATTGTTATAGGTCATTTTCATACAAGACAATTAAGGCGTATGTATAATATTAAAACTAAAGGAGATATAGATACAACACTTATTAGAGAAGATGATAAAATAATAGCATTGGACGGTTGTACTAATTTAACACATAAAGTTAATGTGTTTATAGTGGAGGAAGAAGTTGATTTGTAATACTGTATCAAGTAGTTCAAAAGGAAATTGCATAATAATAAATGACTATCTAATGCTAGACTGTGGTGTTAGTTACAAGAAACTAGAACAAGTAATAGATAAAGTAAAAATTATATTTATTTCACACGAACACAAAGACCATTTAAACCCCACAACGATTAAAAAGATATGCTATGAGAAACCAAATATAAAGTTTCTCGTAGGTAAATATCTAGTACCTAAGTTAGTAAAATTAGGTGTAGACAAACTAAGTATAATAACATTTGATTTGGACAAGTGGTACACCATAGGAATATTTAATGCTAAAATGCAATATTTATTTCACGACGTACCTAACAACTGTTTGCACGTGGAATTTCAAAATGGAGAAAAGTTATTTTATGCCGTTGATACTGCTAAGATAGACCATATTGAAGCAAAAAATTATAATTTATATTTAATTGAGGGTAATTATTCAACTGATGAAGAATTACAAGAAGAAATAGTAGAAGCAAAACTAAATGGAAAATTTACTCATTTAGAGAGAGTATTGACTACTCATTTAAGTCAAGTACAAGCCCTTAACTGGCTTGATAAAAATAAGGGTGTAGATAGCAAATACATACTAATACACCAACACAAGGAGGAAAAATGAGACTTTTTTATAAAAAATTATACAAAATAGAGTTGGAAAATAGGAAAAAATATGAAAAAAGATATAAAGAAATTAAAAAATTTAATGAAGAATTACAAAAATCAACTGGTTTTGCTGAATTAAACAAGAAACTAAATGATACTTTACAAGATTTGCAAGATTATAAAGTTAGTCACACTGCACTTGCTATTGAACTTGAAGATACACAAGGTTTTTTAAGACAAGAAAGACAAGCCAAAGAAGAATTGTTAAAGCAAAGAACAGAGTTAAAAAAACAAATCACTGCTTTAAAGAAGCAATTAAAGGAGGCTAAAAATGGAAAATAAGAAGTACTATACAAATAGTGCAGGAGAAAATGTAGAAATATCAACACTTGAGACAACACATTTGACTAATGCCTTAGCAAAGAAATATAGAGAGTTGTTTGAAAGTACAAACAAAGAAGAATACTCTAAAAGATTAAATGAAATAAATGACTTAAAAGAAGACCTTTATGGAAGATTTAACACATTTTATGAGAAGTTAGGTCAAGCAGAAGAGGTAGAAAATGGAAAATAATGAAGAAATAAGTGGAATAACTTATAAGATACAACCAAATAAACAATATAGACTTTGGAGAAAAGACTATAATGGAAGAACTTTTTATAACATAGAAGTAAGACAAAAGAATTATGACGGGACTACAAGCAAATGGTATAGACCTATAACATTTAAAAATGGTGTAGATTTGCCTAATGGTGTAGATATTATTATAAAGGGTGGTATTGAAAACTTGAGAAACAATAAACTAGACCCTTATAACCCAATTACTGCTATTATGGTTACCGATTTTGAAACTAAAGAAAGCCAAGAAATATTAGAACAACAAGCGTATGATGAATTTAGAGATAATTTGGCTGAAATAGAAAATGAAGAAGTGCCATTTTAGATATTTGAAAGGAGGTGTAAGAATATGGTAGAAACACTAAAAGAAATATTCTTAATAACATTATACATATCTGCAATTTTCGTTTTATTATATATGGTAGTAGGACTTATCTTACAACCATATAGAAGAAAAAAACAAATAGAAAATCAAAAAGAAAATGCTAAACTATTTTGTGAAGCATTAAATGATATTGCAGATAAGTGTGTAGAAGAATTAGAAAAAGAAAATAAAAAAGAAACACCAAAGAAAAAGACTACTAAAAAAACTAAAAAAGAGGAGAAGTAATGAATTACGAAGAAGAAGCAAAATTAGTAAAAAGAATACTAATAATTGGGGGAATAGTCTTATTTGCTTTAATAACTCTATTTAGTAGTTTTAAAACTATTAAGAGCGGGGAAGTAGGACTTAAGGTTAGATTTGGTAAAATAGTTAACACTAAGTTAAACGAGGGTTTTAATTTCAAAATACCTTACATTGAAAAAATAGTTAAAGTTAATATCAAAGTTCAAAAGGCTGAGTTAACTACTGAAAGTTCAACTAAAGATATGCAAATAGTTAATACTGCTATTGCTGTGAATTATAGAGTAGATAGTGCTAAAGCAGATAATCTATACAGACAAGTAGGAAATGATTATCAAGTAGTAGTGCTTGAACCTGCTATTAAAGAAAGTATAAAAAGTGCTATTGCTAAATATAATGCAGAAGAAATTACAACTAAAAGAGCAGAGGTTTCTACTGAATGTTTAAAAACTATTCAAGAGAAAGCAAAAAAATATGGCATTATAATTGAAGATTTTAACTTAACTAACATTGAGTTTAGTAAAGAATACACTAATGCTATTGAAAAGAAACAAGTAGCAGAGCAAGAACTTGCTAAAGCAAAACTTGAAAGTGAAAGAAAAATAATTGAAGCAGAAGCAACAAGAAAATCAAACGAATTATTAAATGCTACACTTACTGACGAAAACTTAACTAAACAATTTATAGAAAAATGGAACGGTCAACTACCAAGCACTTATGCAGGTGGCGACATTAAAAGCCTTTTTAATATAAATTAAGAGAACTCACTTGAGTTCTTTTTTAATTTTCTCAAAAAACTTTAAAATATATGCTTGACATATACATAGATATATGATATACTTAAATCACTTAAAGCAAATGAGGAGGTTTGAAAATGAGTTTTAAGGAAATACAAGACGAGGTTATATCTAAGTATAGAATAACTATCGTAGAGAATAGTAAATGCTATTCAAGAACCCACATACACGTCAAACAAAGAAAGATATGTAAGTGGAAACAAGCAAGTAGTATTCAGTCAACATTCACATTATTTCACGAAATAGGACACGCTGAAAACAACAATAGTAAAATGCGTAGGTGTGAAGAAGAATACTATGCAACGGTATGGGCTATTGATAAATGTAAAGAATATGGTTTAAAAATACCACAAAGCATTATTGATAACTACCAAAGATACATTTATAGAGAATTAGCAAGAGGACATAGACACCGTGGAAATAATTACCCTACAAGAGAAGAAATGAGGCTAGAGGGTGCAAGAGTACCCCTAACCTAAAGAGGTGTGAGAATGAAAGAATTAACCAAGACAGAGAGTGCTTTGACACTCTCTACCCTACAAGGGTATGAAGAAAGTTTTATAGACTACCTAGACGTGGACAATTTAACATTAACTACTTACAAGGTGGGTATTGAAAACTTCATAAACTATTTAAAAGAAAACAACATTAGTTTTCCAACAAGAGAAGATATAATTTCTTATAGAAATCATTTAAGAGAAACTTACCAAGACAACACAGTCAATTCTTATATGACTTCATTAAGAAGACTATTTAAGTACTTAAGTCTTAAAAGACTATATGAAGATTTAACTATTGATATTAAAGGTGCTAGGCACACTAGTACACCAAAAAAGCAAGTTCTAACGCAACAACAAGCAAGTGAGATATACAAAGGTCTTACCGATAAGCGTGAGAGGGCTTTGTATTCACTACTTATAAGTACAGGGCTTAGAGGTGTAGAGGTGGCTAGAGCAAAACTTGAAGACATTAAAGTACACAACGGAGAAATAGTCTTATGGGTACAATGTAAGAAGAGAAGTTCAAAAAATGAATATGTTAAGTTAGATAAGCAAGTCTTACAAGACATAATGAATTATGTAGGAGATAGGCAAGAGGGCTACATATTTGTATCAACTAGTAATAACAACAAAGGGCAAGGGGTGTCTATTAAGACTATAAGAAGAGAAATAAATAAGATATTTGAAAGGTTTGGTGTTAAGAGTGACACAATTAGTCTTCATAGCACTAGAAGAACCTTTGCAACAATAAGTTATAACAATGGTGTTGATTTGAAAGATATACAAGATATACTACACCACGCAAGTCTTACGACAACACAAAGATATATAAATAGTGCTATAAGAGATAACAACAACGGAGAAAACATAGTAGCAAATGTAATTTTGAGGGGAGGTGCATAATATGGAAGAAAAACAGACTATTACAACAATTAAAGGAACAACATACACAAGAAGAAAGAAACCAAAGGAATTAGATACTTATATTTTTGTTAGATTATCAAAAGAAATGAAAGATAAACTAGATAGTATTGTTAGTAAAAAGAATACAACAGTTGCCAAGATAAGCAGAGATTTTTTTGAAAAATATATAGAGGAGAATGAATAATGAGAGAAGATTTAATAAATAAATTACTTAATGAGTTTGACAAAGATAAAGAACTTATTAAAAAGAACTTATTACTCGCTATGGACAAAATATTACTTGAAACAAATAATGAATATGAAAAGATAAGATTAACCATAGAAATAACAAAAAATGAGAAATAAGTATTCAAAAGAGTTTGAAGAAACAATGAAAGAACTTGCCCCAACAACCACACTAAGTAAATTATTATGGTATGCTTACTCACAATTTGGCTATGAAATAAGTAAAGAACAACTAAGACAATATCTATCTAAAAGAAAAATAAGGTATAAAGATTATGATAAGAACAGAGTTAGGAAAATGGGTAAAAGATACCCAATAGGTAGTGAATATATTAAACCTGACGGTATGACACTAATTAAAGTAGCACCTAACAAATGGAAATATAAACAAAGACTAATATATGAGCAATACCACAATGTTAAATTAACAAGTGATGACTACATAATCTTTTTAGACCAAGATAGAAATAACTTTAATATTGATAATTTAGCGAGAGTAAGTAGACGTGAAAGTTCTATTATTGCAAATATGAAGAAAAATAAAGAAAAGGAAGTGAAAAAAATGAATATATGGGAAAAAATGAGAAGAAAAAAGGGTTTAACTAGAGTTGAAATAGCAAGAGAAATGGGTATTAGTGAAGAAAAAGTAAAGGAAGTGGAAAATAATATGAGAGAAATGCCTACAAAAGAAGTTGATAAATATATCAAAAATATACATAATATGAATAATGGAGAAAGGGAAATCACAATAGCACAAGCAAGAAGTTGGTATGAAATAACTGACTTTAAGAGTTTAATGAAAGAGTTTGGTTTTGCAAATCAAAGAGAAGTAGCCAAAACAATAGGTGTTGACCCAAGTTCAATTAGTGTTTGGTTTAATAAAAAGAAAGGTAGTCACGAAATAGGTACTAATTCACTATTAAAGTTATATTATTTCTTTAATGATGAGTTTAATAAAAAACTGCCAACTGAAAAAGTAAAAACACCAACTAAAAGAGAGACTATGATAAAATGGTGGAAAGGTTTTGATTTAAAGAAAGCAATAGCAACTATGGGTGTTAAAAATCAAAAAGACTTTTCTAGGAAATATAATTTTCCACAAAGTGCTGTAAGTGACTGGTCTAACAAAAAGGCAACACCACAAATTGATAACTTAACTAGATTATATGAAATCTTTAATGGTAAAGAAGAAACAAAAGTTGAAGAACCTATCAATGTTAGTTCTTCAATAGTAGAACCTGTTAGTATTGAAGACCCAGTATTTACACCTAGTGATTTTAACAACATTGTATATGATAATTACTATCAATACATACCTGAAAGCGAAGAACCTATCTATGTAGAACAACCAAAAGAAGATAAAGACATTTATACAAGCACATTAAATGGTACAATAGAAATGTTAGAAAACGAAAACAAGAAGTTAAGACAACAAATCGCTAGATATGAAACACTAATAGATTTACTTATAAATAAAGAAAAATAATTATTCTTGATTAAATATAGCAATTATGCTATATTTTTTTATTGTAAAGAGGGTGTTATAGATATGGAACTAGAATTTCTTGATGATTTAGATATTGATTTAGAGTTTCCAAGGGGAGACCAATTCCCTGTTTCCTTTAAAGTAAAAGACAAGGTCGGGGACTATTTAGAAGAAAATGACATAAATGATATTGTTGTCACTTGTAGAAAGTACCCAAGTGAAGAAAGTGAAGTCTTATTTCAAAAGAAATTAGGAGAAGATATTGAATATGTAGAAGATAACTGGACTTTCTTTATACTCAATGAAGACACAAAAGATTTAGAATGTGGTATATATGGGTATGAAATCAAGTTATTTGTAGGAGATATAATTAAAACTTTTACAGGACATATAGATATTAAAGATGAATATACAGGAGAACTAGAATAGAAACTAGAACACTCTTAATGTTATGTGATAAAAGGAGGAAAAAGAATGGAATATTACCATAACGATAAGTCAAAAATAATTGACGGAATTAAAGCAAAAGGGGTAAGTGTGGACTATGATATTACTATGCAAGAAATACCAGAAAAAATAGGAGAAATAACAGAAGTAGATTTACAAGAAAAGGAAGTAGAAATAACTGAAAATGGAACAACAACAGTAGAACCTGATGAAGACCACAATGGCTTAACAAGTGTTGAAATAACTGTTAATGTACCACAAGGAGATTATTTTAAAGATAATGAAAATGTCCCTGTTGGAAATGACGGTAGCCACGCAGTTTACAATTCTTCAAATATTGCAGTAAAATATATAAAAGAACTTCCTGATAATTTGCCTGTTGGCACAAGTTTGTACAATGCTTTTTCAGGAATGGAAGAACTTACTAAAGCACCAGTATTATTGAATACTTCTAGTGTTACTAATGCTCAAGGTGCATTTAGAAATTGTAAAAAATTAACAGATACCAGTGCTATGGAAAATTATGATTTAAGTAGTGTAACAGATACACGTTTTATGTTTGAGGGTTGCACTAGTTTAAAAGTATTACCTGCATTAAATACAGGTAATGTAGTTGACGGCTATGGTATGTTTACGGGTTGTTCTTCTCTTGAAACAATAGGTTTGATAGATTTTGGTTCATTGGCAAAAACAGGACCAGTAAGTTATCAAAGTTTAATGCCAAGTCCTTGTGTTTTTAAAGATGTAGCAGGTTTTAAAGATTTGGGAAAAGGTTTTGATACAAGTATTAGCGAACACGACGGAGCATATCAACTATTGATTAACTCAACAGTAATAACTCGTCAAAGTATGTTAAACATAATCAACAATGTATATGATATTGCAACAAAAGGTGTAGCAAGACAATACATTACATTTAACAGAGCAGTACAAAATCAAATTACTGCTGAAGAAATTGCAGTTGCTACTGCTAAAGGTTGGGACGTTCGTTTCTCTTAAGAAACTAGAACTTGTAAAAGTTCTTTTTCTTTGATAAAATGAATATGACCTATGGTGTCACACATAGGTTATGCGAAATGCTTTTTTTCTGTGCCGAGAAAGAAAGAAACTAGAACTCTATGTTGTACTAGAGTTCTTTTATTTTATAATAATATATTGAGAAACTAGAACTCTATGGTATAATTAAAATACAAAGGAGGAATATATATGGCTTCTACAACTGCTGAGAAAAAAGCCAGTAGAAAGAAATATGCTACTGACAAGAATTATAGAGAAAAGAAAATTGCTAAAGAGACTGCTAAGCATAAAAACAACAAACCAAAATATGCAAAAGAAATGAGAGAATACTATGACGACAACGAAAAATATAGAAAGTACAAAAGAAAGTATGCCAAAGAATATCGCCGTAGAGAACCAGTAAAATCTAAAGCAAGAAAAGACAGGTAGTTAATTCTACCTGTTTTTTAATTCTTTCAATGTATCATTTAAAATTGCAAAACAAGTTGTCATTTCCGTTCTTGTTCTTTCGTCCTTTGACATTTTCATCTCTTGCTTTATTGACTTTAAACAAAATTCAATATCTTCTACTGCTTTCTCAATTTTTTTGTTATATTTTTCAGTTTTCTTTGCATTTTCAACCTGTTTTTCATAATCTTCAAGTTTTTCATAGTAAATAAAATTACCCATTTTCAAACCTCCTCTCTTTGCTTTTTGATATATTATACCACATTTAAGACCATTTTAAAGACCATAGAGAAACATTTTAAAAAAGTGGTATATTCTATCACTTTTTTGTTTTTTTCTTTACTATACGCCTTTAAATCAATTCTAACACGTCATAAGAGTTAATATAGTATGCTTTTTTGCAACGAAAATATAAAAATAGTATAAATATACTAGAAACTAGAAAAGTGTCTTAAAATGTCTAAAAACACCCTTAAAATTGATATAAAGAAAAAGACTAGATTTTACTAGTCTTCATATTCTTCTTGATAGATTTGTATATATTCGTCTAAATTATAGCAATTCAATAATTCTTCAAGTGTATTTTGCTCTTTAGGTACACCATACATAAGTGCTAAAACACCATAATTTTTATTTTGCAAGTATAATTCATAATTTTCTTCGTCTTCAAAAATATAAATTAAATAGTTGTTATATTCATATTCGTTCACTTGATAAACTTTTAATAGTTTAATGTCTTTTAATTCTTTCATAATACCCCCTAACTTATCAATATACCTTTACCATTTAATTTTTCGTTTGCATAGTCTTCGTTAATCATTTCTACAAAGTATTGTGTATCTTCGCTTTTGTCGTTTGTATCAAGTAAGTTAATACACCACCCTGTATGTATGCCGTTTAATTCGTCGTCTTTACCTAAATAAATAGGTAGGTCGTCAATTTCTTCAAGTGTCATACCACTTGCTTTTAATTTTTGCACTAAAATTGTAATATCTTTTACTTTTAATTGTTCCATTATTCTTCACTCTCACTTTCTAAATCACACATAACGTCGTTATAATGGTCTAATAAATATTGTATATTATATTTATCAAAACAACCAAAAGCATATAACATTGTGTCTAATAATTCTATAATGTCCTCGTTGCCAAGTTGTTCTTCTACGTCCTCGCTTTTTAATTCTTTTGTACTAAATAATCTTTGCACTTTATCTTGTTTAATCTTATATGTAGTCATTGAACTATCAACTATATAACAATAATTTTCTTTCATTTTTACACCACCTTAATTTAATAAACTTTCTAATTCTTTTTTATCGTTTTTAATTTCTTTGTCTATCATATCAACTATTTCAGTGCCATAATATACAAAGTCTAATAAAGCGTTTATTGTATATTCGCTTAAAAATGTAACACTTTTTCCGTTAATATATTCTTCGCCTGTTCCGTCTTTCCAATTTATGTAGTTTACTAATTCTTCTAGCATATCTTTAATTCCACTACAATAAATAACTACATTTCCGTTATAGTAATATTTGAAACCGCAACTAGCAAATCTTGAACTAGTAGGGTAATATTTAGACATAATGTTAATGCTAATTTCCCTTTTGTTCTTTCTTTCCTTAATCTTTTCATATAAAGCACTCGCTTTATTATATAATTTTTTCTTTTCTTCAAATGTTAAAACCATTTTATTCCACCTCTTTCTTAAATTGTTTGTTTAAATAATATCTTATAGTACTACTTAAACACTCGTTTAATTCATTATCTTCTAACATTGAACTAATAATGTCGTTATATTCTCCGTCAGTTATTTTAGTTAATCTTTTTTTAAAATCTTCGTCTTCAAACTCGTCGTTAATTATATTTTCTATTTGAAAATCTATTTCAGTTTTATATGCTTTTTCTATATCAGTTTTCATAAATACACCTCTTTCTTTTAGAAACTAGAACTTAATAGTCTTTAACTATATTTTTTATTCGTTCCAATTCCTCTATTATTTCATTTTCTAAATCTTCTAAACCCTTTTTATCTAAACTTTCTATGTATGCTATTTCTCCATAACTTATATTTCTTTCTTCTTTAATATTCATTAAAGTATCATATAAGTTTTCTAAATACATTATATATTCTTGCTTTTCTTGTTTGCTCATTTAAAACACCTCTTTCTTAATATCTACTTTCTACTCTAAAGTCTTTTTCGTCTTTATCATAGTAAACTCTTATAGAACAACCGCTCCAATAACCCTGACTATTCAAGCATATTTCTAATTGCTTTTTGATTTGTTCTTTTGTGCCAAAAACAAACTCGTCATAATTGTCCATAATTGCTAAAAATCTTTCTAACATTTTTTTATTTACTTTTATCATTTTTCTTCCCTCCTATACTAGAAACTAGAACTCATATACGCTTATGTATGTATGTTTGAACTCTTATATATGAGAAACTAGAACTCTTATGCGTTTTTAATCAGTTGTTTGCAAGTAATAACTTAATTCGTCGCCTTTTAGGTTGTTTAATGCCCACTCATTACTCTTTTCAAATAACTCTTGATATAAAATACTTAAATTCTTTTGCTCTATGTCATAAAAGTACCACATTTTCCAATTAAGTATCATAACCAATTCAGTAAGATATTCATAATCGCTTTTCCATTCTTTAAACGCCCTGTTGAATGTTTCTTTTATTGCTTTTTCTCCAAAATGTTCCGCTATTGTAAAATCTTGCCAAAATGTAGTGAATGGTCTATAACCTGTCATTTCCACAAACCCTTGCACTTTTCAAACCTCCTTTTCAATGCCCCAATTTTGCTTTGAGTGATACCATTGTAGCACCATTAAAAATATTTGTCAATACATATATTGTAAAAAGTTGCAAGTTGTATATGCTCCAAATTGCTCGTACAAAAAATCGTTGCAAAGGTTGTATATAATAATGTATGTACACACGCGTATATACGCACGCACGCACCTACACGCACACGCGCACACGCCTACACGGGCACACACACGAGCACGCGCGTACACGCACACAGGCACACAGGCACGCACACGCGCGGGCGGGCATACACACACACGAGCACAGGCACACGCGTACACACACAGGAGCACACACAGGAGCGCGCACAGGCGCGTTCTTATTTATTTTTGCAAAAAATGTTTGACATTACATTTATTTTTTGGTAATATAGTACACGTCAAGCACGCAAAGGAGGTTTGACAAGATTACAAAAAACGCAAAGGAGGTTTGAAAAATTATGAAAAAATGTGTTATTTGTAACAAAAAAATAAAAGAGGGAGAGGAGGCAAAAACATTATTCAATGACAAGCAAGTACATACAACTTGCTTTACTGAAAAAAGAAACTTGTTTTCATACGATTTTTACAACGGGGAATTGTTAGGACTTAAAGGCGATATGTACGAGTTAGGTTTTGACTACTATACTACAAGCGAGGAAAAATACAACGCTTGCGATATTTTTAGAGACTACCACCAAAGAGACATTGACATTCAATATTTGAAAGCAACCGACGAAGAGACCGACGAACATACAAGGTACATAGGTTTTGAGTTAGAAACCGAGTGGGGGAGAATATCAAGCACCGAAAAAGAAAAAGTGTTACACTATATAAGAAAACAATGGAGACACTTGAAACTTGTGTTTGAATATGACGGCTCTTTAAATAATGGCATTGAGTTTATATCACAACCAATGACACAAGCATACTACGAGGAACACAAACAAGACATAACCGATTTACTTAACTACATACAAGAGCAAGGCGGAAAAAGTCACGACGGCGGAGCGTGCGGACTACATTTTCACGTATCAAGAGACGCACTAGGAGAAACCAAAGAAGAGCAAGAGGCATTGATTAACAAGTTGTTATTATTTATTGAATACTACAAAGAGCAAGTGAAAGCATTTTCAAGGCGTGAACGTTGGAATTATTGTAGAATATTGAGTGATAGTTACTCACTACCAAACGAAAAGTACTACAAGAGCGAGGAGGTACTAGGAGCAATTAAGGAGCACGGAAGCACAGGCGGACACGGGACAGCACTAAACACAGCAAACGAGCACACGATAGAATTTAGGTTCATTCGTGGTACACTTAACCCGCAAACATTTTTTGCTAGTTTCTATTTCGTTAACAATATCATAGACGTTTTTAATACTTATTATTTGAATAGTAAAAAGTTAACATTTGATAACACAATAAAACTAGGCGGACACATTGAATTGATAGAGTACACAAAGAGCAAGGGCATATACAACGACACGCCATTACATAGTGAGACATACAACATTAAAAGAGAATTGAAAAACAAAGAGCAAGTTATTATGACTTATAGAAAAGACAACCAAACAAAGGCACACGAGATATACAAACAAGTACAAACATTAAACGCAAAGTACACAAGAGCATTTTTAAAGACACCAAACGACACAAGCACGAGAGACGCTTTTCAAACAATAGCAAGTATGATAGAACGTTTGGGAGATTATACATACATACTAACACCAAAGAAAATGGACTTACTAACACTTATCAATACAACTGAAAGCACCGAGACAAGAGACACAAAAAACTTTATTGACGGACTATTAAATATCATTGACTATTCAAGTTTTACAAACACCGAGGACGGGGCACAATTTAAACAACTATTAAAAGACTATATGACACAATTAAACGAGAGGGGGCAAGAGTAATGAACGATAAAATAATAGCAGTTATACAAGACTACCAAAAGACGATACAAAAGCGACTTATAGCAACATATAAAGAGTTAGAAACCGCGGACGATTACAAAGTAAATATGTTATGCAATAGCGTTGAAAGATACAAAAGCGACTTGAAAAGATATGACGATATTATTATACAATTAAAGAACAAAAACACCGATATAAGTTATATCATTAACTACTTAACAAAAGGCGCAACGCAAATGAAAAGCGAGCACTTTAGGAAGAGATTAAGAGACATAAGAAAAGGGGGCGAGTAAAATGTGTATTATAATAGCGAAACCAAAGGGCGCGAAACTACCAAGCAAAGAGATATTAAAAACTTGTTTTAATAACAACCCCGACGGGGCGGGCATAATGTTTGCACTTAATAAACAAGTACATATACACAAAGGTTTTATGACATACGACGAATTATTAAAGGGACTAAACAAGATTAAAAAACAATGTAAAAGCGATTTGACCGACAAAAGCATAGTGATACATTTTAGAATAGGAACACACGGAGCGAACGACCAAGCAACGACGCACCCGTTCCCTATCACAAGCAATTATGACGACTTAAGGAAAACCAAAGTCACAAGCGGACTAGGACTAGCACACAACGGCATAATCAGTACATACTATTATGATAAAATATTAAGTGACACACAGGCGTTCGTAAAAGACTTTTTAGCACCTATCAAAAGAGTTTACAAAGACTTTTACAAAGACACCGAGTACAAAAAAATGATATTAAGAGTTGGGGGGCATAGCAAGTTTGCTATTCTTAACAACGACGACCAATTATACATACTAGGCGAGTTTGAAAAACAAGACGGCGTGTACTATTCAAACGGGACATACAAAGACATATACAGGTACGCGAGTTTGTGGGACTATGACGGGGGGACATATTCAAGTTATACATACACAAACGACCCCAAGCAAACAAACAAACATTACATTTGGAACAATGGCAAGTGGACTATTAAGGAGGACTAACAACCAATGATTAAATTATTCATAATTTGCATAGTGATTATTAAGGGCTTTTTGGACGGCTCAGGATACAAAAAATAAGACAAGGACGGGAAACATTAACCCGTCTTTTATTATGGCTTATAAGGGCTTATAAATATAATACTAGTATGTGATTAAGTATATATTATAGTATGTTATAATACGTGCTAACAGTTGGCACGCTTTTTAAGGGCATTTTAAGGCTATTACAGGGCATTTTATACCATTTTAGTATATTTATATAAAAACACTTAAAACACGCTATAAACACCCTTAAAACGCTTTTAAAGGGCATATATAGTATATATAGTATGTGTTATGTGTTCTTATTATAGTATGTGATAATAAATAGTATGTATTTTCTTTCTAAATATCTAGTATGTGTTTTAGTATGTTATAAGGGAGCGTTTGGAGAGTAATTATCTTTTGAAAATTGAAAGCATAAAGAAAACCAAAAAAGAGATGCGAAAAAGACACCTAAAAAGACACAGGAGCAAACACCAAATTCCAACCAAACAACCAACGGGCAATATTAAACAATAAAGGACATTAACCCCTATACCAACCCCCCTATATTTTTTTAAAATCAGGGCGAATTACCCCCTCACAAAACTCTAACCAATTTTTTACTGGGTATGGTATAATGGAGAGGGAGGAGAGAGAAATGAAAGAAATAAAGAGATTAAGAATAGAGTTAGATAAAAATGATGAGAACAAAGTACAGGGGTACAGAGCAAAGAACCTAGAATGTGAGTTAGCAATGAAAATTAACGAAATAATAGATTATATAGAAGTAAAGGAATTATTAGGAAGAGTAAAAGAAAACCCAGAGCACGATTTTTTATTAAGCCATAACCAAACAGAGAAATTATTAGGTTATATAAGAGATTTAGAAGAAGAAAACAAGGTATTAAGGGAAATGTTTGAGAATAGAATAGACCACATAACTAATTTAGAAGAAAAAGGAGAGTAGAAACTCTCTTTTTTTGGTATAATAGAGGTAGAAGAATAGACTAGGAGGGCAAAATGAGAGAAGTTACAAGAAATATGATAAGAATATACTGTTTGAATAAACTTAAGTATGATTTTATGGGGTATGAGTTTAGTGATAATAGGGAATTAAGTTTTCATCACTTAATAATAGCGAAAAAGGACTGTAAGGGAATGGAAAGAAAGGGTTTTGAGATATGGAATGGAGCGATATTAGTGCAAGACAGGGCACACGAGTACCTGCATAAGATAGAGTGCTACGATAGGGAGCGATTTGAGGCTATCACAAAGGAAATGATAGATGAGAATGTGAAAAGGCACTTAGATATGGAGAATATAAGGGTAATAGATGACATATTGAGGTCATTTGAGGGAGAATACCTAGGTGTAAGGGCAAGAAATGGGAATGAGATAATAAAAGAGGAATATTTACACAGGTTGCTTTTAAAAAGATAAAGTGATACAATTAAGTTGACCCGAAAGGGTTATCATTTGATATGGTGTTTGTTTTTTTAATGTTTGTCTAAAAGAATTGTAATAAGCACCAATATAATTATAAATGCTATCTTTTATAGGTAGTGTACTAATGATATACAGTAAGTCTTTTGTTTGAGTTCTCGAGATGAAGAATAGAGCAATATATCATTAGTACAGTGCTTATAATAGGCACTAAGGACTTACCAGAAAGAAAGGAGATGAAATTACCTCTCCCTATTCTAAAAACTGGTAAGTTTTTTTGTGGTATAATGAGAGAGGGAGGAACAAATGAAAGAGTTTAATGAAATAACAGAAGACTTAATAAAGCATTTAGAAGCAAAAGAATGTAAAAACATAGAAGAAGAGTTTGCAAAAACTAAAGTAATGTATTTTATCTATAAATGTTTAGAGAGTGAAGAGAAGTGTGACGAGATAAATGCTTTGTTAGATAGAGAAGAGAATAAAAGGAGACTAAAAAGGAATGATAAAGGAGCAAATCAATAGAATATACATAAGGACGAGATTAAGATATATAATGGCAGACTGTTTTATAACAGATGAACTAGTAAAGGAAGTAAGGCAAATGCTAGAAGAGTGTTATAAAGCAGGGGAAGAGGACGCAAGGAGGGTCTTAAAAAAGCAAAATGATAGAGAACGATAAGGAGCATAATAGTCAATTTTTAGTAGGTTGTAATACTGACTGGAACTTGAACCACGAATTTATATGTTGGCTTAACTATTGGCTTAAGGAATATAAGAAGAATACAACAGGAATGATAGATATAACGTATCATAAATTTATGTATAAGAGTAAACAATGGACACAAGAAGAGATAATAGATAGGCTAATAGAATTAACGGAATATGTAAATGTAAATTATTATGAATATGATAAAGAAAAGGAGATAGAACAGGCAGTAAATGAGATATTTAACTTATTTCATTTAGTATTTTGGGCTATGTGGTGGTAAAAATGAAAAGAATGAGACTTGTAAGTCACTATACAAACTATGGTTGTGGAGAATTATGGAATGGAAGTAGTCCTGTTAAGTGCGTATGTGATGACTTAATAATGGGAAATAAGAGAGAGGGTAAGCAAGTGGCTCTTCTTATAGAACCAAAACCTATACAACCAAGTGTATATGAGTATATGCTTACACATTATGATGAATATGAGTATGTTTTTACGCACGATAGTCAATTATTAGCCGTTTTACCTAATGCAAAGCCAATATTATGGGGAAATGTGTGGTGTAGAAGTGAGAACCCTAAGAAAACTAAACTAATAAGTATGACTTCAAGTGATAAAGCCTTATGTGACCTACATAAAGAGAGAATGAGAATAGCAAGGAAATATAAAGATAAGATAGATATATTTGGAACTATTGACGGAGGAGAATGGTGTGACCCAATAGATACAGTAGAACCATATATGTATAGTGTAGTAATAGAAAATCATATAGATAATATATGGTTCACTGAGAAACTACTTAATTGCTTTGCAACAAAGACAATACCTATCTATTATGGTGCTAGAGATATAGGGAAGTATTTTAATGAAGACGGCATTATCGTTTGCAAAAGTATAAAAGAGGTTGAGTGTTGTATAGACAGAATAACAAAGCACCCTATTCCTAGTAAAGTGAGATATGATTTATATAATGAGGCAGGAATATTAGATGAAAACTATGAATTATCAAAAAAATATGAAAAGTTTGATGAGTGGTTCTATAAGACTTATGAAAAAGAGATAGGAGAGTTATTTGAGTAATGGCAACTTCGTATAAATACTTTAAAGAAGATATAAAAGACTATTTAAAGCAAAACTTTGATGAAAATGCTACTATTTTAGACGTAGGTGCTGGTTGTGGCACTTATTATGACTTACTACACAAGCACTTCAAAAATATGGACGCAGTAGAGGTTTTTAAACCAAATATTGAGAATTATGAGTTAGAAAGCAAATATGATAATGTCTATAACACTAATATAAAAGATTTTAAGTATGATTATTATGATATAATCATATTTGGAGATATAATTGAACACCTAGATATAAAAGAGGCTCAGGAAGTCTTAAAATATGCTTATGATAGGTGTAAAGAAATGATAGTGGCAGTTCCTTATATGTTTGTTCAAGATGAGTGCTATGGAAATATCTATGAAATACATAAACAACCTGATTTAACAAAAGAAAACGTATTAGAAAGATACCCTATGCTTGAATTACTGTATGGTAATGAATTATATGGGTATTATGTAAAGAGGAGATAATTATGTTTTTTAAAAGAAAAAAAGAATTAAAGGTGTCTGTAATAATACCAGTTTATAATCAACAAGATTTAGTAATAAGGTGTTTAGATAGTGTCCCAAAGAGAAAAGATATAGAGATTATAGTAATAAATGACGGGTCAACAGATAATACAATACTTTCATTACAAAAATATCAAGATGAAGTATATGAAAACTTGAAAATTATTACTTATGACAAGAATAAAGGCGTATCTTATGCGAGAAATCAAGGCTTAAAAGTAGCAAAAGGAGAATATATCTTAATGCTTGATAGTGATGACTATATATTTTCTAACGAATTTGAAAGAATAATGGACAAATACCTTAAAGGTAGAGATATGATTTATTACAATATGGAAGATAATAATAAAAATGTTTATACTTGTAATGAGCAAAATTATACTTGTAGGTGGGGTATGTTTAAGTTTATTAGAAGAGATTTTATCAAGAAATTAAGATTTAGAGTAGGCAAACAATATGCAGAAGATAAAGAGTTTACTATGAAACTTTTAGATAGAGACCCTAGATTAACATTTACTGGGCTAACAATGTATCATTACAATTACCCTAGAAGTGGTAGTTTGAGTGCTATTGGAGAAAATAGGGGTTAGAAAGGTTGACAATACCATTTAGTAGTGATATTATGTAATTAGTCAAACCTATGGAAAGGAGAAATAAACGAGCATAACAGCAAACATTTTCACTCAAACTGAAAATTTGGTAAATTAAGCGTTAGATTTTGGTTCTAAAAAGCAATTTAGTCCGTTGTATTCGGGGGAAATAACTTAAGGAAATAGACATTACAGCAAAAGATACTTAGGTATGCAAGACTAATTCAAAGTTTAGGCAATATGGTTCGAACCCATAAAATTGTCTGTTGTCCCCTTAAGTAACCAGAAGCGGTTTTACTGCAAATAATTGCAACAACCTGCTAAGTTGATTATAACCGCTGACAAAAATAAGAAGTAATACGAAACACACGTACAGCAAGTAAACTTTTGATGATAGTATTTCATATCAACCTATAATACTTTTTTATTCATAATACTGAACACAAGGTTACCTCCTTTATTTCAGTAATAAATCGCTAATAACGCCGTGTGTTGACTTTCCATAGGAAGAGGCTAATAGCCTCTTTTTGCATTGAAAGGAGAGATAAAGATGAATGAATTAGAAAAATTATTTAATGTAAAAAAGACTGAAAATGGTGACATATCATATAAGTCAACTGGTAATAACCTGTTAGACATATTGTTTATGACTTCATTTTTTGAAAAACATTTAGAGGAAGTAAATATAGGAGATAGTGAAAAAGAAAAGTTGTTTGCTAAGTTTATAAGAGACCCTAGATTTGGTCTTGGTAGAAGAGACTTAGGTAGGAAACTTATGAAACAAGCAAAAGTGCCTTTCTATGACATAGCACTTGCTGGTAGATATGATGACTTATGGCATATACCAACAACTGAAAATCTTAATTACATAAGAACCAAGGCTATGCAAGGAGACCAACTTGCAAAAAAATGGTTACCTAGGTTAAATTCTAAAGACAAGAAATATGCAAAGGCTTTATGTAAAGTATGGGAAATAAGTGAACAAGAGTATAGAAAACTAATTAAATGTGAAAGTACTGTTGAATATAAACTTTCTTATGCAGTTGAAAATAATGATAAAACTACTTTAGATGAATTATTTAAAGAAAGTACATATAAGCACCCATTAGTAGATACAATTAACTTTGAACAAGTACCAAGTCTTGCTATGATTAAATATGCTAATGCTTTTGCTACAAGAGAAGATACAAAAGAAAGATATGCAAAATATTTAGATGAAGTAAAGGCTGGTAAAAAAGAACTTAAAATATCTACAACAAATGTATATGATATTTACAAAAACAGAGACAAAATAGACGCTGACTTATTCTTTGATAAGTTAGAAAAGATAGAAATTAACTGCTTGCCTATTCTTGATACAAGTGGTTCAATGTTTGATACTAATGATAGTATTGGTAAAGCAATATCTATTGCACATTACTTATCAAAATGTTCTACATATTGTAATGGACAACTTATAGGCTTTTCAAGTAACCCAAGTTTAATTACAATTACAGACCAAGACTGTTGTTATGATACAAACTGGGGAACTAGGCGTAGAACACGTCCTATATTTGGGACTTCTAACAAGTATTCAAGAGAACTAAACTCTATGTACACAGGCGACTGTGCTAATACTGATTTTGGTAAAGTAATGAAGTTATTAGAGGGTCTAGGAAACTTGCCTGAATACTTAGTTGTATTAAGTGATATGGAATTTGACTATGGCTCTAATCAAAGTAAAAAAACACTACAAAAGTTATGGGAAGAAAAAGGCTATACTACTAAAATAGTATGGTGGAACTTCAACTCAAGAAATAAAACTGTTCCTGAGACTGATGAAATGGGTAATATCTACATAAGTGGTTATAGTCCTATGCTTCTTAAGTTCTTAGAGACAGGCTTTAATGGAGAAAAGTTCTTGAATAAACTTTTAATGGAATATGAAAAGAAACTTTACAATTTATAATTGTAGAGTTATAATAAAATTATCAAAGGTAGCACACTTCCACCTTTGATATTGGTTAAATCTTTTTTCAAAACAACTCGGGTTACCTTTATAGGTAACCTAGAGTAGATAATGTTATTGTTGTGCGTATGGTGTGGCACTTATCTATTCTAGGGTACTTATGAAGTATCAGTAGTCATTGGAATATCTCAAACACACTACTATAACAAGTAGTGTGCTGATTACGAGTATCTAGGTTAGATATTTGTAGTTGGCACAGTACTTGTTACTTGTAGCAGGTACTTCTTCCCCCAATTTAATTCTTTCAAGAGGGAAGACACATTCAACATTGGGCACACCTCGTGCTCTTTTTTATTGCACTAATGTATAAAATATGCTATATTTCTAATCATAAGGAAATAGAGGTATAGATATGTTGGAAAAAATTATAGGAATAGTAGTGCAATTTGTTATTACTGGAGCATTAGGCTATGCAGTTGCAAGTGCAAAAGCATATAGAGATAAATTGAAGAAAAAGGAAGAAAACGAACAATTACAAAATAGTGCTTTACTAACTTTGTTGCAGGCTCAACTAACTAATATTTACTTTGAATATGCAGAAAAACAAGAGATAAGTGATTATATCTATAAAAACTGGCTAAATATGTTTAAAATCTATAAAGCATTAGGTGGTAATGATTATATTGATGAGTTAAAACATAAAATGGACAGTTGGAAGATAGTTAAAACTGGAATATTACTTGACAAATAGATAAAAAGTAGTAATATATTGCCTCATTGTGTCAAAGGGGGTAATATGAAAACAATACAATATACTTATAATTATGAACCTGAAATGTATAAATATATTCTTGCTTCTAATATTTTGAACAAAAAGAAGTGTGAAGATAAGATATTTAAGCATTTAGTTAGTGGTTATAGTTGTCAAGAAATAAGTAAAAAGGTTCATTATAGCGAGAGAACTATTCAAAACAGAAGAAAGAATATATATTTTAAGACTAAAAAATATATGATTTAGTCTTTTTTTTATGCAAAAATAACACATTTTTTACACAAAAAGTTACGCAAAAGTTACGCAAAATTGCATTTTTCTTGCCTTTACAGACAATTATTTTATGCTATGATACGCCAAAAAGAGGGAAAATATGCAAGAAAAATTAAAAATCAAAGAGATTTATGATGATTTTTTAAGGAATGTATCTCTAACAGAAGAACAAATCAAGATATTAAATATGTGGTTAAATAAAGATAGCATAGTAAAAATAAGTAGTGAAGTATGTATGAGTGAGCGTTCAGTAGGGTATGAAATTAGAAAAATAAAAGATTTATATGATAATTACTATAAAGTAGTTATGTCTAAAGCATATTTATTGCTATAAGGTTGCATTAGAGCAACCTTTTTTAGTGTGAAAATGAGAGTGTCAATACAAGAATAGTGTTGATAAGAAAGGAGACATTAAAATTGAGTTTAAAACACCAATAACTTATGTCTCCATTTTTTATAGGAGGAAATATGTATAATAACCCATATTATAGTCCACAAATTAGTATAGATAGAATAAATAACCAAATTGCTGAACTAGAAAAAATGAAGCAACAAATACCACCTATGCCACAACCCCAACCAACAAATCTTACACAAAATTTTCAACTAGCACCTAATAATAATGCTATTAGGTATGCTAGTTCTTTAGAAGAAGTGCAAAAAGATATGGTTATAGGAGATACACCCTATTTTAGTAAAGATATGAGTGTGTTATGGGTTAAAAACACAAAAGGAGAAATAAAATCTTATGAACTAAAGGAGATAGTCCAAAAAGATGAAAAAGACCTTAAAATTGACTTCTTAATGGCTCAAATAGATGAGTTAAAGAAAGGAATTAAGTATGCAGAACCAACTGATGACAATGTTAGTGAACCAAGTGAAAATAAGAAACCCACAAATGTTTCAAATGATAGAACAAGCAAGAAAAAATAATGGAAACCCTATGGACTTATTCAAACAAATAACAAATGGTTATACCCCTGAACAATTAAATAATTTATTTAATAAAGCAAAACAAATGGGAATACCAGAGGAATATATAAACCAAGTTAAAGACGGTATTAACACTAAAAGTGTTGATATAGAAAATATTAAGAAAGGAGAATAAAAGATGAATGGAAGTAATGGAATAATACCAACAGTTGATTTAGCAACAAATAATACTTACCCATATATGTATGGTGGTTATGGTAACAATGGTTTCTTTGGTGGAGACGGCATTTGGGCACTTTTACTTTTGGCTTTAATCTGGAATGGTAATGGCTTCGGTGGTTTTGGTAATAATGGCTTTAATAATCTAGCAACTACTGATTTTGTAAGTTCACAATTTACTCAAAACACATTACAAGATTTATCTACTCAGTTGTGTAGTGGTTTTGCAAATACTAATAGTAACATTTCTAATGGTTTTGCAGACCTAAATAGTAACCTATGTAATGTTAGAAGTGATATTCTAACAGGAAATATGGGACTACAAAATGCAATATTAGATAGTAAGTATGCTAATGCCATTGGAGATAGCAACACTCAAAGAGATATTCTAATTCAAACTACTCAATTAGAAAATCAATTATCAAATGTTGCACTAAGTAATCAAGCACACATAGATAGTTGTTGCTGTGAAATTAAGGCTCAAGGACTTGAAAATACACAAAGAATACTTGACGCTATAAACACTAATACTATTGCAGACCTTAGGGAAAAATTAAATGAAGCCCAAACAGAAATTTCTAATAGAAACATTGAAAGTTCTATTATTAACTCTGTTAGACCTTACCCTACACCTGCTTGGTTAGTAAGTTCCCCTTACCAAAGTATATATAGCCCTTATGGAAATATATATGGTAATGGGTTCTATGGAACTACTGTAATTTAATAGCAAAATGTCTTATGACAAACTCAATATGAGAACTTGCTAATATGGGAATAGGCAAGTCCTATTCCTTTTTAATTTAAGAAAGGAGAAATTATGATACAAGCATTACAAATTGCACCACAAATATTAACAAGCAATACTGATGATATAAATTTTACTACAATAGATTTAAGAACGAGCAGTGCTAGTTGTAACGGCTGGTTACAATACAATAATGGTTCAAATAACTTCACTATTATAGGTGGAGGTGTCTTTGAAATAGATTTTAATGCAAATGTTACTTCCGCTACAACAGGTCAAGTGGCATTAGCAATAAAGTCAAATGGAAATGATATTGAGGGAACAGAAGTTGATAGTGTTGTTGCTACTGCTAACGAATATAACAACGTTTCTTTTACTAAGGTAATAAGAACTTGCCCTAGAACTAATACTACATTTAGTGTAGGTTCATTAGCAACTATTGGAGGCGTTACACCAAGCGTAACTACTGTTGTTCCTACTATAAAGGACTGTAATTTAATTATTCGTAGAATTGCTTAATGAATAATAGTATTAACAATTTGTCTTTGGTGTTACAAGCATTAAGCCTTGAAATACTGTTTAAAGATTATAACAATAGTGACTTAATGAATGAATTACAGCACCAAAATAGTGATTATTTGGAAAAAATAATTAAACAAAATGAAGAAATTATTGAACTTTTAAAGAAAGGAGAAAACAATGGAAGATAAACTGCTACAACAAGTTGATGAAAAGATAAAAGAGATAATGGAAGAAGATATTAACTCTAATAACTTAGAATATTTATATAAACTAAGTAAAATAAAACATATAACAAAGGAGGACAAAATGAACTACGGAAATTATGGAGAATATGGTAGAAGAGCAGGTTATGATAGTTATGGAGAACATTATGGTAGAGATAACTATGGAAGAAGAGGCTATGACGCCAAATATCGTGGACACGACCATTTAGACAGAATGTATGAAAACTATGGAAGATATATGGACGGTAAAACTAGATATGGAAACACTCAAGATACTATGAAAAGTCTAAAATATATGCTTGAAAGTATGGAAGACTTTGCACGTATGTTAAAAGAAGACGCACAAAGTCAAGAAGAAGTAGAAATGATTAGACAAACTGCTCAAAGAATAGCACAAATGTAATGTTTAAATTTTATAATGCAAATGCAGTCAATAGATATACTGATGACTGTGTTATAAGGTCTATTTCTTGTGCTACCAATAGGTCTTGGGACTATGTTTATGATTATTTAAGTGATTTAGCACAATATGAGGGCACTTTGCTAGACCAACGAGACTTTGTAAGAAATTATTTAGACCGAACTTACCAAAGACTTCCTATCACTAGTGGAACGGTAGGTTATGTGTCTTACTTATACCCTAATTCTATTTTACTTATTACTATGAATGGTCATATCACTTGTAGTAAATATGGTATCATATATGATACATTTGACTGCCGTGATAGAAAGGTTGAAAATGTTTGGCTAGTTTGTTGACATTAAATACTAATCGTGGTATTATGAATACACAAACGATTTTTCAAACCTCAATTTTGCTGAATATATCGTTTAATAAAAAGGACTGTTAATTCAGTCCTTTTTGTTTTGGTGTAATAATTATTTCTACTCTTGGGTTTTCTCTATCTATTTCCATAGAACAACCGTCTAAAGAAGCAATTATACTATAATTATCATCTTCTATTATGCTATATTTAACTAAAATATCTTGTATAGCCTCAATATAATTAGCAATATCACGTCTTCTAGCGTCATTTACATAGAAATTACATTGTAGATTAACTGGAAAGTTAATATTTTGTGCTAATTTAGGCATATATTTTTTACATTCTTTCTCATATTCAGTGTATTTTTTATTTTGAATAACCATTCTATGACCAGTCTTTTTATTAAAAACTATCTCTTGACTGTTCTTTTTTGAACGTGGAACGACTGGAATTATTATTTTGAGCATTTTTTTCTCTCCTTTAAAAGTCTTATTTTAAACTTCACTTTTTTAATTAACTCATCTAACTTATCTAATTTTTGAAATTGTTGGCTTCTTACTTTAGAGTTCATATAGTACATTGAGTTAATTATTCTTAAGGTTTTTCTTCTTTCTAATTCCAAATACGACAACTCTTCAATTAAGTCGTTATTCTTCATAGTTTTATCATAACACAATTTGACTATAAAAGTAAACTATGGTAAGATTTTTTTAGATAGTGGGGGAACATTATGATAAGAAATTCAAAAGAAAACAAAGAACTAAATGCAAGTAATCAAGAGATAAAAAAACAAAATCAAAATAATTTAAGAATTTTGGAAGAATTTTATACTACTGGTAAAGTAGAAGAAATGTTAACTGCAATAGAAGAAAAGAAAAAAGAGTTAATTAAAGATATGGTTAACTATGCAGACACACATAGAATACCTTGTAAATGGGACGAAGAGGGAAACCCAACTGCTTACAAACTTAATATGAACCCATTAGTAATTAACAATTATTATTTTAAGTCTATTGTACCTGTTGGAAGTAAAGAACCTATGTATAATGCAGAAAAACTTGCTATGGTGTGGGACTATTATTGTGACTTAGTAGCGGGTGTTAATGAACATATTGGGTATTTTCCTAGTTCATTAACTTCATTTTGTAAACTTGCTGGTCTTACATTATCTACACTTAAATCTTATAAAAATAGTAATGATTTGAGTATGAGAATTATAGCAGAGAAGATATATGACCAAATAGGAGACGATAATATTACTATGGCTCAATTAGATATGGTTAAAGAGCGTTCAACTATATTCAAAATGAAGTCACAAAACGAAATGGTAGAAAAACAACAGCCAAATGTAAATATCAATATAACAGAAAAACCAGATATGGAAAAAATAGAAGAAAGAATTAACAAGTATAAAGCATTTGCTATTAAAAAGGAGGCAAAGAATGGAAGAACAAGAACTAAGCGATAAAGACCTCCATAATACAATAGATAAAATGCTTTCTATTCTTGAAAATAATTTTAGATATAGTTATGGAAAGAAAATAACTTATGAAGAAATTTTTGATATGATAAAAGATTTATATGTCTTATTTACTAATTATGAACATAATACAAAGGAATGTGGCAAATTAGTAATCAAAAGATATATACCACTTTTAGATTTATTAGTAACAATAGATAATAATTATCAACATTTAGCAGAATATAACAAGATACTTAAATATGCCTATAAACTAGGTGCTAGAATTAGTTTAGAACACTATATGGTATATCGCGAATGGGACGAAACAGAAAAGTTTTTTGAACCAAGATATAAAATAATGCAAGGGTATATACATTATCTTGAAGAAATAGAATTAAACCCTAAATTTGAACTCTTAATAGCCAATATGCCAAGTGGTTATGGTAAAACATACCCAGAAAAAATAAGTGAGGCTTGGGGTTTTGGAATAGATGATACAGGTGCAATATTATCACTTTGTTCAAACGATAGTGTTGTTAAAGGCGGTAGTAGAACCGTTATAAATGAGATTAAAAGTCAGTGCTTTGGAGAAGTATTCCCAAAACTAAAATATGATGAAAAAGACAAAAACTTTTTCTTAAAGGAAACTGACGGAGAGTGGAAACTTAAGAATTGTAAACTAATGGCTAGTTATAATGCCACTACTACAAGTTCAAATGTAGTAGGACAACGTGCTAGTAAGAGAATACACATAGATGACTTATACCCAGATTATAAAGAGGCTATGAGAAAAGAAACTAATGACCAGTTTTATAATGACTTTCAAACTGTATGGAAAAAAAGATTTGTACAAGAAGCAAAATATCACAAGATAGTTGTAACTGGAACACTATGGTCTAGTGATGATTTTATAGCAAGACTTATTGCTTGGGTTAAGTCTCGTAAGAAGTTTATTAAACACCCTAAATACCCTTATACATTTATAAGTGAAGACGGTACTACTGCAATAGTACAAGTACCTGCTCTTGATTATGAAACTGGAGAAAGTGTGTGCCCAGAATTGAGAAGTACTGAAAAAGTACTTGAAGATAAAGAGGCAATAGAAGATTATTTGTTTCAAACAAACTTTCAACAAATACCTACTGACCCAGAAAGTTTATTTTTCAGTTACCATAGGCTTAAAACTTATGAAACTATACCACCAACAGATTATGTTGGTACTTATGCAGTAATAGACGCTACCAGAAAAAGTGGCAAAGACTTCTTTGCTATGCCAATATTTAGCAAAATACCTAATGGAGATATTGTAGAGTATTATTTAAAAGACTGTATATTCACTAGGGAAGCAACGAAAGATATGTATGACGCTATTGTAGAAAAAATAATAGAAAACCATATAATTCATTTAGTAATAGAGAGTAATGTTACAAGTGAGTTAATAAAGGCTTTAAATGATAGATTAAGAGTATTAGGAATTACTTATTGTGAAATATTTGAAAAATATAACACTGTTCCTAAGCCAGTAAGAATTGAAACCGAAAAAGGTGTTATTAAGAAACAACTAGTATTTCCTAGAAAAGGAATGTTTGGTGTAAATACTGATATGGGTAAGTTTATGGACAATTTAACTGTATATAACAATAGTGGAACAAATGCTAATGATGACGCACCAGATAGTTGTGCTATGTTTTGTAGTGAAATTATTGAAGAGAACACACAAGTACAAAAAGCAGAGCCTATGCAAGGCATACGAGAATACTTCTAGTATTCTTTTTTTCTTGACAAAAAGTGCTAAATATTGTATGTTTTTCTATTGTAACAAGGTAATGCAATAGCAAAGGGGTGTTATATGAAGACTTTTGGTAGAACAACAATTTACGCTAACTATACAGAAGAACAACTATTATCTGGCTCTAAAGCAGAACAAAGTGCTAAGGTTTTAGATATATTAAAGAATAGTTTAGGAATACACGATAAAAACAAAGATGAAAGTATGTATTTAATTGCTTATTTATATGGAGACCAAGACATTAAAGATAAAGTTAAATTAACAAGAACTGATATAAACAATAAAAGTGTTGAAAACTGGGCTTATGCTTTTAAAGACTGGAAACAAGCATTTCTAGTTGGTAAGCCAATTCAATATGCTCCATTAAATGACGTAGCAAATAATGAAGTCACTTTGTTAAACAATTATGTAAGTTATGAAAATAAAGACCAATTAGACCAAGACATTTATGAAGACGTGTTTACTGTTGGACGTGGCTTTAGATATGTTGCTGGTAGTCCAGTAACCGAAGATGACGAAGCACCTTTTGATATTAGAAACCTAGACGTTATCAATACAGAAGTTGTATATTCAAGTTCAATTAACCACGAGCAATTACTAGCATTTATAGTAACAAGTAAAATGTATATAGTTCAACAAGTAAACCCACAAACAGGTAAAAAAGAAGATTTACCGAAGAAATATAATGAATATACAGTATATACAAAAAATAAGAGATATAGAATTGATGATAAATTAGGAGATTTAAGAGTAGTTGATACTAAGCCTATAATTGCTAACATTCATCTAATTAGAGAATTATATTTTAACAAAAAGAGAATGAGTTGGTTAGAAATAGGGAAAGATATATTTGATGATATAAATGACGTAGAAAACTTTGATAAAGATGATATAGAAAGTTTTGTTAATGCAATAATGGTATTTACTAATGCAGAAGTTGATAAAGCAAGTATGGACGCTATTAAGGAATATGGTGCTGTATCAATTAAATCAACAGACCAGAAAAAAGCAAGTGTAGAACTTTTACAAAGTAGATTAAAGAGTTTAGATACTCAAATCTATTACTTAAGAAAATTACAAGCATTACATAGCATATTAAGTGTTCCACAAGCAACAAGTAATGGAGACATAAGTAATGCTGAAACTGGTAAGGCTATGTTTACTGGACAAGGTTTCACAAGTTCAAGTGTAAGAGTTGAAACAGAAGAAAAAGCATTTAAGAAATTTGATAGAAATGTATTAAAAGTAATATTAAAAATATGTAAACTATCTAAAGATAGTGGAATTAAAGAACTTAAGGTTAGTGATTTAGACATTAAATTTAGTAGAGACTTAAGTGATAACTTACTTGTTAAGACACAAGCACTTATCAACTTGATGACTGCTAAGATACCACCAGAGATAGCAAATGCAGTAATAGGACTATTTAGTGACCCAGTACAAGTTACTAAATTACAAGAAGAATATATTAAAGAACAACAAGAACTACAACTAGAAATACAAAATAGACAAAATCAAAACACATTTAACAGCAGAGCAAACAACAATATGGAAGATACAACTGAATTAAATGAACAAGGGCAATAGCCCTTATATCGGGAGAGTATTAGACCCCGTTAGGTGCAATTCCTAATCTCCCGACCCCAAATATGGGTCAATAGTGTAAAAGTAGCACAATGGTCTCCAAAACCATTAGTCTTGGTGCAATTCCAAGTTGGCACTACCAAATATAATCTCGTCAGCGTTTTGTTAGTTTCACGATAAAAACTATTCGTTAATAAGGAGGAGATAATATGACAAGAGAGGAAGCAAAAAAAATTTTAGGAGAGGGAGCAACAGAAGAACAAGTTACTAATTTATTAGCCAACTATCACGAAGTTGAGAAGAGTAGAAATAATGAAATAAATTCATTAAAGGCTCAATTAACTCAATATAGTGATTATGATGACTTAAAGAAACAACTTGATGATATTGCAAAAGCGAGTATGACTGAACAAGAAAAACTTGCTAAGGACAAAGAGGAAGTTTCAAAGAAACTACACGAAGCAAATATTATTGTTAACAAGGCTAAAGCAAAAACAATATTAGCAGGGTTAAATGTTAATGATAGTCTTATTGATAGATTAGTAAGTGAAGATGAAACAGAAACTTTAAATTCTATAAATGATTTAAAAACTATGTTAGAACTTCAAAAGGACACTGTTGAAAAAGCAACTAAGGAAAGTTTAGTTACTTCTAACCTTGCACCAGAATTGAGTAATGTGCCTCAAGGGGACGACAAAATGACTTTTGAAAAATTCTCTGTATTAAGTGCAGAAGAACAAGAAAAATTCATTAACGAACACCCACAAGAATTTGAAAACTTATAATAGAAAAGGAGAAAAAAATAATGGACAAATTTAGAGGAAAAATCTTTAATGCTAATGTTTTTGAAAAATACTTAAAAACACTAGAAAGCACTAAAGAAAACAGTTTAATCAACAACGCTCTATTTACTGTTGTTAATAAATACAAATCTAAAATGAGCGAACAAGCAGGTGGTTACTTTGTAACTGAACCAATTAAAGGAAGATTAGGTGGAACACCTGTAAACTATGACGGTAATACAGATATTACTTCAAGTGAAAGAGATACATTCTATCAAACTAAAATCTGCTATGGTAGAGCAAAGGCTTGGGGAGAATATGATTTCACTAGTGAAGTAACTGGAGAAAACTTTATGGCTGAGGCTCAAGAAGTTAAAGAATATTGGGACGAAAGAAGACAAGAAACAGTACTTTCTATCTTAAAAGGTATCTTCTCAATGACTGGTGGTGTTAACGGACAATTCGTTGCAAAACACACTTACGACATTACAGAAGCAGAAAACCCTTATCTAAGTGCTGATACTCTTAACAGAGCAAGTCAAAAAGCATTAGGAGATAAGAAAGCAAAACTAGAAGTTATGTACACTCATAGTGCAGTATCAACTAACTTAGAGGGACTTAACTTAATAGACTTCTTAAAATACACTGATAAAAATGGTATTCAAAGAGATTTAACTATTGGAACATTCAATGGTAGATTAGTTATCGTAGATGACGATATGCCTGTTGAAGAAGTAGAGGGAAGTTTAGGAGATTATGCTAAATATACTTCTTATATATTCAAAAATGGTTTCTTTGAATATGAAAACCTTGGTGTATTAGTTCCTAGTGAACTTGAAAGAAATGCTAAGGAAAAAGGTGGACATACTGACCTAGTTACTAGAATAAGAGAAATGATAGTTCCTACACTAATTTCTTATAAAGCAACTAACAAAGTATCTCCAGCAAATAGTGACTTTGAAACTGGAAGTAACTGGGAACTTGTTAATAACGGAGAAACTGGAGATGACCAAGTATTCGTTGATGACAAACTAATTCCTGTTGCTCGTATAATTTCAAGAGGTTAATTAGAGAGGAGAATGACTTATGGACAATGCACAATTTGAATTATTAACAGAGAGAATACCTTACAAAGAACTTGTTTTTGGTAACTTTGACGTTTACAAAAAGGCTATGACTAGATTACTAGAAGATAGTAAATATGTAGCATTGTCTTTAAGGTTTCCATATCAAGACTATTCAAATATTGAATTACCTAAAAAATATTATAACTGGCAACTTCGTTGTGCCGAAGAAATCTATAAGGGCATTGGAACAGTAGGTATTAAATCTTACGCAGAAAACGGCTTATCTTGGACAAGAGATAGTGGTTACATATCTTACGAACTTCGTGGAGAAATAGAACCTATGGTTGGTGCTATTTTCCCTCCACAAGAAGAGGAAGAAGAAAGTGAGGCAGATACTAATGTTTAATGCCCCTTTTGATACTATAAGTAATGCAAATAAAGAAATGTATATTGCAAGAAAAAAGAGTGTTGAATATGATGACTATAACAACGAAATAGTTAAGTATGATAAACCAGAGTTCTTTGGTATGAGAATGTATCAACCTTTGGTTGGTAATGACTTAGAAGCATATATAAGAACATACGGGGAAACTAATAGCAATATAGTTAGGTGTTTTATAAATAGTTATGAAAGAGGAACTATTAAAACATTTGACTTAGCATACCTATATGGTGCTAACCCTAAAGGAGAACTCGTATATGGAGATAATGCGAATTATAGAGTTAAAACTGTCAAAGAACAAAATACAAAGATAATGATATTATTTGAAGAAATTATAAAGGAGGACTAATTATGGAAATGGTTAAAATAAAAGACATAAAAACTGGTGTTATCAAAGAAGTAAGAAAAAGTCTAGCAAGTGACTATATTGGAACTGGCAGATTTGAATTTCTAAAAGATAACAAGAAGCCTAACAAGTTTACTACACCAAAAGAAGAAGAAAATGAACACAAGCGTTTCAGTTAATGTTGATAGCATAGAAGCGTTAGAGAAATATATAGCAAGAATAAGAAAATATAGAAAAATGCAGACTGATAAGAAATTTCAAGAATATATAAAAAATAAAGTTATGAATACATTATTAGAAACAATGAGAGATAAACTTGTACCCCAAAGAAATGAAAACACTAATAGTGAGTATTTTGATTTATATTGGGAGAGTAACCACATTGAAGATACTATTGACGGTAGAGGCTTTATTTTATATAACGACGCTAAAATACCTGCAAATGTAAATGGAACTCAAAATGTTCCTGAAAATTACCCAGAGGGAATGTTTAGTATAGCACTCGCCTTTGAATATGGGGTTGGAATAGTCGGTATGAATACTGAATATGATGAAACTAAATATTTACCTTGGGAATATAACAAAAAAAATTATAATTTTGGTTGGTATTTACCCGCTGATATTAGTAATTATTACGGCTTATCTAAAAACTTACCTTATGCAGGTTATGAGGGTTATGAAGTTTACCGTTGGACTGCTACCAGAGTGGAAGAAAGACTGCCACAATGGGTTAATTCTTATTTAGAATTGAAAGGAGAATAATATGTACGACAATTTAGACCAAATATATTTTGAATATAAGAAGTTTATTGAAAATAGAAGTAACTATAAGCCTAGAGTAGTTAAATACTATACTAGCACTTCAACATATTTCCCTATAATATCTTGTACTCTAACTAATAATACTGCAACAGACCACTGTACTAACGATAAGATAGAACAGTATGAAGCATATTATTATACTATAAATATCTATGCTAAAGATAAAACAGAGGGTGCAAATGTTAAAGTTGCTTCTCAAGTAATAGTAGATGAGTTAGTGCAATTAACCATTCAGTTCTTTGGGGAAAAGTTAAATATGAAGAAAACTCTTAATCAACCTACCCCTAATGCTGATACAAGCATATTTAGACAGACACTTAGGTATCAATGTTTAATAGGTAATGTAAGAGGAAATATAATAAGACAATAGAAAAGGAGAAATGAAAAATGGACTTTAATAGTATTGAAGACAGAGCCTTAAGTGAACACAGAGGTTCAGGGTTATTTATGAAAAAAGCCAATGGTAAATATTCTTTACTTTTACCAGTAGAGGGAACAGGAGAAAATGGGTCAACACCAGCACAACTTGATAAGACTGCAATAGGTAATAGACAGTCAACAAGTGTTGAGGGAAGACAAGAAAACCCACAAAAAACTTTACCTTTCTTCTTACATAGAGATAATATTAAAATTCTTGAAAGTATCAAAGGAGAAAGTCACGAGTTCTTAAGATTATTACCAGACTTCACTGGTTTCAAATATAGTGGAACAGTAACATATAAAGCAAATAATACAGACGTAGGAAGCCTAGAACAAGGAGAATTAACTATTACACCTACAACTGCTGATGAATATGTTGAAAACTGCTATGACTTAGTAGAAGACACTGCTATAATCACTAACTCAATAAGTGAAGTAGTAGAAGTTACAACTACTGGAGACGGAAATACTGCTGTTCTTAATGTAGTTACTAACCCAGCAGACGCAACTGTATCTGTTTCAAGTGAAACAAGTGCTATCGCAAGTGCTTCTTACACTACTTCAACTGGTGCAGTTACTATAACTGGTGCTAGTGTAGGTTCTACAATAGTTACAATAAAAGTTGAAAAAACTGGTTATGCTTCATTTGAAAGAAGTGTATTTGTAATAGTTAAGTAGTAAAAACTATAAAAAGGGAAGATAGGAGAAGAAAATGAAGAAAAATGAAATAATAGAATTAAACGGAAAAGAATATACTTTAGAGTTAAATAGAGATAGTTTCCTACAAATAGACAAAATTTGTAATATACAAAAGTCAATGGAAATTATTAACAAAGATTTTTACGAATATGTTGAAGAAATAGATGATAACTACAACCCACTTGAAAATGCTATAACGGAAGAAAGTTTAGAAGAAGAAGTGAAATTAAGGGAAAAGACATTAAGAAAACTAGTAGAAAATTCTATGTTTATATGGCTATACCCTAATCACAAACTACCAATAAGCGAAGTAAGGGAATTACTTAAACCGATTATAGAAGATGAAAACCAAGTAGAAGAGTTAGGAAGAAAAGTTGGTTCTTATTTAACACAATGTCTTGAAATGAGACAAAGTTATGTTGAAGAAAGAAAAAACTTGAAAGCCCAAGTCAACAAGAAGTAGAAAACGAAGAAGATATATTAGCCAAATATAATAATTCTTATTATGAATATTTTTGTAATTATCTTTTTCCACAAGCAATAGAGTACGGTATGACAAGCGAAGAGTTTTGGAAAGATGACCCACAATTATTCGTTTCATACCGTACTTCTTTTATAAACAAGAAAAAGCGAGAAATGGAAGAACTTGATTATAAGTGTTGGCTTCAGGGCTTATACATACACGACGGAAATGGTAAGTTATCACTTTCATTAAGACAATTTTTAGGTAATTTAGTAGCGAGTATGTTTAAAGGAAAAAGAGATAATAGTGAAATAGAAACTTACCCAACAAAACCTTATGGAGAACTCAATAAGGAAAAACAACAAAGTAAAGATAAACAAAACAAAAAATATGTTAATTATCAAGAAGACTTTGTTTATTTTGGAACTCTAAAACAAAGATATTTAGATAATTTAAAAAATAAACAAAAGAAAGGAGAATAAATGAATAATCAAACAGATATTAGTTTAAAGTTTAATAACAAGATTACTAACTTGCAAAGTCTTGAAAAGTATGAAAAAAGACTTGAAAGTTTAAGAAAAACAATGCAAGATTTTCCGCAAGGTGTAAATCTTGGAAGTTTTAGTAATGAAGTCGCTAACAATAGTGAAAAAATGGCTAGAGCATTTAATAATATTAAATTTGGTGCAATAGTCATAGCACTTAAAAAGATTTCTAATATAACTGGTAAACTTATTAGTCAAAGTAGTTCGTATCTTGAAAACGTAAACTTATATCAAGTAGCATTTAACGGACTTTATCAAGAAGCAGACCACTTTGTCAACAAGATGAGTGAAATGTATGGTCTTGATGAGAGTTGGGGTACTAGAACAGTTGGTATATTTAGACAACTTGCTAATGCTATGGGACTTGCAAGAGAAGAAGCAGATAATCTTTCTTACTTAATGACACAAATGTCAGTAGATATATCTTCATTATTCAATGTTGACGTAGATAGAGCAAGTCAAATCTTACAAAGTGCTTTAGCGGGACAAACAAGACCTATTCGTAGTGTAACTGGTGCTGATATTACTATGAATACATTACAAACTACATTAGACCAACTAGGAATAGATAGGCAAATAAGTCAATTAAGTTTTGCTGAAAAAAGACTAATTATAATTGTATCTCTAACTAAACAATTAACACAGGCTACTGGAGACTGGGGAAGAACACTAGAAAGTCCAGCAAACCAAACAAGAATACTTAGTGAACAATGGGACAGATTAACTCGTGCCTTTGGTAATGTATTACTTCCTATTGTTGCAAAGATATTGCCTTATATAAATGGTATTTTAATGGCTCTAACAGAAATATTTAATATACTTGCTTCATTGGTTGGCTATAATATGGACGACTTTGATTACTTTACAGGAATAGCAGATAGTGTACTTGACCTTGAAGAGGGGTTGGACGGAGCAGAAGAAAGTACTAAAAAGTTAAAACAAGGTTTAAGGGGCTTTGATAAATTAAATGTTATTTCTACACCTAGTTCAAGTGGCAGTGGTGCTGGTGGCGTAGGTGGTATTAGTGGAGACATTCTAAATGCTTATAGTTTAGCCTATGATGAATATATGAAAAAACTTGATAAGGTTAAAATGAAAGCAACTGAGATAAGAGATAGCATATTAGAATGGTTAGGTTTCACTAAAGAATTAAACCCAATTACTGGTAAAGTGGAATGGAAATATCAAGGTATAAAAACTACATTAAAAAATGTATGGGAATGGTTCAAAAAACTTACACCACTTGGTAAAACTTTAGCAGGAATAATAGCAGGACTATTTAGTGTAAAAACAATAGGTTTAATCACAAAATTTGTAAGTGCATTAGGAAAAACTGGACTTGCAGGAACATTAGGCAATATATTATCTCCAATGAAAAATTTAGGAGAATTTATTACTGGTTTTACAAAAGCCTCTGGAAGTATAGGTACTGGTTTAAGTGCAGGAATAAGTATGTGGTCTCAACAACTTACACTAATGGACAGAATGAAAGTTACATTAGTAGGTACTGGTGGACTAATTGCTTCATTGTCATTGTTAAATAGTACATTTGATGAAATTGCTGAAAGTGGGGAAGCAACTGCTAGTTCAATATTAAAGATAAGTGGTGGAATAGCAGGTGCTACTGCAAGTGGTGCTTTGTTAGGAGCACAATTCGGTCCAATAGGAGCAGGAATTGGTGCTGTTTCTGGCTTATTATTAAGTCTAAGTGAAACAATTATAAATTACCCAAGTGAGATAGATATGACTACTACTGCTATTAAAAATGCTTTAGGACCTCTAAATGAATTTAATGAAAGTCTTGCAAAAGAATATGATGAAATATACAAAAATGCAGAAGCAAATTTAAGTCTTCAAGGTTCTTATAGTTCATTACTTGATGAATTAGAAAATATAGTAGATGAAAATGGAAAAGTTAAATCTGGTTATGAAGATAGAGCACAGTTTATACTAACTACACTAAATAAGGCTTATGGTCTTGAAATTGAAATGATAGACGGTATTATACAAGGCTATAAAGACCAAGTTAAAAATATAAGGAAAGTAATAGACGAAAAGAGAAAACAAATTGCTTTAGAAAGTGCAGAAGAGGCTTACACTATTGCTATAAAATCTAAAGTTGAAACTTATAAAAACTATACAAAAGCAGTTGAAGAAAATAAAACAGCACAAGAAAATGCAAAAGAGGCTTTAGAAAAATATAATAGAGCAGTTTTAGTTGGTGGTATTGAACAAGTTAGGGCTCAACGTATATTAAATGACGCTATGGAACAATTAAATGAAAGTAATGCTACACTTTACGAAACAGAACAAGCATATAATTCAAACGTACAAGCAATAATGACTTATGAGGGACTTTTAAGTGCTAGTACACAAGAAAATGCTGAACTTGTAGAGAAATATATTACTGATATAGAAAACTCTTATTATGACGGTAAAAACTATATTAGATTAACTCAAGAAGAACAAGAACAAGACGCTGTAAAATATTTTACGTCTATAATAACTAAAACAAGAATGAGTGGTAAAGAAATCAATGATGAAGTAATTGCTAGTGCAGAACAAAGATTAAATAGTATCAATAAAAACTTAAGTGATATTACTTCAAGTGTAAAAGGTCCTCTAGGAGATGATATTATTATGGCTTGGCAAGGACTTGCTATTGGAAGTGAAACTAAATTTATGGAAGAATTTGGAAAACTTCCAGCAGACATACAACAAAACGTAGTAGATAAAATGGAAGAAAAAGGTTATAACATTAGTAAAAATCTTCAAGACGGTATAAATCAACAAAACCCAACAATAAAATTTAGTGCTGATATGTCTAGTGCAGAAAGTACAGTTAATAATTTCACTCAAACCAAATCATTGAGTTTCTGGGACAAAATTAAAAGTTTCTTTACTTCTGGAATTGCAGTTGCTTCCCACGCAGACGGTGGTATGCCACCAGTGGGGCAATTATTCATAGCAAATGAACGAGGACCAGAACTTATAGGACAAATAGGTGGTAAGTCATTCGTAGCCAACCAAAATCAAATGTTAGACCTAATAAGAGATGAAATTTCTACTGCAAAAGGTGGTGGCAACTCAACTTACATTATTCAAGTAGGAGATGAAGTAGTTGCAACACACACAATAAATCAAATGGAAAGTATGGCAAGAGCCAATGGTAAGCCATTTGTTATAGGAGGTTAGTATGTATATATTAGCAACAACAACAAAATATAAAGAAGAAACAAGGTATTATTCTAAAAGTGGAGATACATACACATTGTTAGTTGAGGGTACTGATTATAACATAGGAGACACGATTACTGGCACAGTATATGAAGCCTGTGAATATGACAGAATATATCTTAGGGCTTATGGTAGTACTGGAACATACATAGCATTACCATATACAGTAAATGATATAGAAACATTACCAGAAAATGACGTAAGTGCTAATGACGTAGATTTAGACGCTTATACAAATACAGCAGGTTATACAGTAAGAAATAGAGTTAGACACGACGTTCCGTCTTTAGATTTTAATATACCTACTATGAGTGGTAAAGAATTACATTTATTGTTTAATGGTACTACTACTGTATGGTTAGACTGCATATTCTTTTACGAACCTGCTTGGGCTATCGTTACAAAGAAAATGTATAGAAGTGGAACTGTAAAATATCATAGATACTATGTAGATAAGTTAGACCCAGAAAAGAATGTATATCAAAATGTTCAATTTAGTTTAATAGAAGAATAGGAGGAACTATGTACGCAGTAAGTAATGGGTATAAAGATATTATTTATAGTGGAGACACTAGACATAAACTAAAGGTTTTCTTTGGTGCAACAGAATTACAAGACGCAGATTATTACTGTGAAAAATTAACTGTTAAACCTAGAATAATACCAAATGGAAATGTTAGTTTTACATTAGATAACTTTATATCTAAAGAAGCAGAGTTGATATTACATAAAGTAGATTTAGAAGATATAGTTGAACCTATTACAATTTCAATAGGGACATTAGTAAATAATGCTTATGAATATGTCCCTATTGGAATATTCAATATTAGTGATAAACCAACCACTGATAAAGATAAAACAACTATAAAACTTTATGATAATGCTTTGAAATTTGATTTTAACTATAATGGAAAAGATTTAATTGAAGAAAAACAAGCAGGTGGACTAGACGGTGCTACGAGACTTGAAGTGTTACAAGATATTTGTTCACAAGCAGGTGTAACCACTCAAATTAGTTCTTTTTTAGGAAGTACTGAGATAGTTGCAACTTGGGACAATACAATAACTGCAAGAACTTATATATCATTTTTAGCCGAACAAGCAGGGGCTATACCAACAATAGATAGAAGCGGAGAACTTATATTTATTTATCTAAATAATTTAACTACCACAAGAATACCTATTAGCATAGTAGAAAAATATACACTTGCTAAACCATACACGATAGGTAGAGTTATTTATGAAGACGGTACAAGAAAACTTGCTAAACCATTAGATGAAGTACCTTATACTGGAGATATATTATTTATAAATGCTTCAAACCCTTATATTAAGAACCAAGCACATATAGACAGTATATATGACTTAGTAAGTGGTTTTACAATAGATAGTTTAACAACAGGAAAAATCATAGGAAACCCAGCAATAGACCCTTATGATTTAATAGAAATATATAATGACTATTCACAAGATGAAGAGACAATAGCAACAACCCTTGCTACTTATACTCTTGTTTATAATGGTGTAATGATAAGTACTTATGCTACTGAAATAGGAGAACAAGATAGAAAAGAAAATATGTCTCTCAAAAATGTAGATAATAGTGAAGAATTAAAGAGATACGTTAGAAGTTCAATAGATGAAGTAAATGCAACAATAACTTTACAAGCAGGAGAAATAGATAGTTTAAAAGAAAGGACAACTTCTGTTGAAACTGGTATAGAGGGTATCAATGGAGAAATAGTAGATATTCAAGAAGACCAAGCAAATTTAAGAAATGAATTTGAAATAACTGCTCAAGGTATTCAAAGTGCCTTAACTAAAAGTGGTAATAATATCATAATGGGTACTGAACTTTATGATGATAGCCAATGGGGTTGGGCTGAATATGGTGCTATGTATGAGGGTGCAACTGCTCCAGACCCTAGTGTATATGATTATTGGTACAATACAACAAATGATATTGTTTATGAAAGCATAAATGATAGTGAATGGGTAGCAACAACATTAAAAAGAAAAGACGTTACTAATCAGTATAGATTTAATAGAATGACTATTATTGAAAATGAATTTACTTCAAATAATTTTATGACTAAAAGGGCTATACAATTTAATGGTGGAGATAATACAACAATAAGACCAACAACAATAGACAACACTAAAGACTATTTAACATTTAGTTGTAAAGTTCAAAATAATTTAACTGCTGGTTATTTTAGATTAGAATTTTTTGAACAAAATTATTTGAACCCTACTTATGATAACTCTGGTGCTTATACATTATTTTTTGCAAAAAACTTCTTTGCTGGAGACCATAGTTCTTTACAAGAATTTAAGTTTACAGTACCTATCATAACTCAAAAAGATTTAGTAAATTGTATTGCTTCTCCAACTGCTCCAAGCAGTCCTGATGAGGGAGATTTTTGGTTAAAATTAGACCAAAGCGATTATAATTTAAAAGTTTATAAAGACGGAGAATGGGTAAATGATAGAACAGAAGATAGTAAGCCTATAAGAATATTATATGCTACTAACACAAATACATATTACCACCCAAGTATTGGTAGTCTTTCTTATGAAACAACTAGTGATGATGAATTTTATTATTCAGCAGTTAGTAGTGATTATGTTTATCAAGACGCTAATGTAAGGACTATATCTGCACATTTAGTTGTTACAAACAATACTAATCAACCAGATGAACTAATAGGTAACTTTATTATGGGAGACGTTAAAATTGAATATGGTAAAGTTGCTACCGAGTGGAGCAGTAACATAAATGAAATATATGGTAAAAACTATAAAATGGACGACAGAGGTTTTGAAATTAAATCAGGAAACTATAAAATGTTTATAGATGAAGATGAAATAACTGGTTATTATCAAGACCAAAGAGTATTCCAACTAAATAAATATGTTACTTATTCACAAGTTGGACAATTTGTAGAAACTAACCAAGACGGGTTAATTACAAAAAAATTATCAAATAATATGTATGTTAGGTACATAGAATAGGAGGAAATATGGCAAATGTGAATAATAGAAAAGTATTTGACGTTGCTATGTCTGGTAACAGTAATTACCATTTAAAATTAACTGTTACTGAAACAAGTTATGATAGTACTACAAATAAGAGTGCAGGTACTTGGACATTAGAATTATATTATTTATCTACACCAAGTATTCCGTCATATAACTTGATTACAAGTACTGCAAGAGTAACTCTTAATGGTGTTGACAGATTTAATGGTAGAGTTAATTTTGACTTTAGAAATTATGTTAGTCCACAAACTTTATGTACTGGTTCTTTTAGTGACGTAGAACATAATGCTGACGGAACTAAAACAATGAGTGTTTACACTTATTTTGATAGTGACGTAACTATGACAACAGGCACTATAAATGACACTATGGCATTGACTACAATACCTAGAGCAAGTGTGTTTAATGGTGCTTTACAAGTATATACTTTGTTACCAAATAGTGATAATAACAAAGTATCAATAAACTATTCTAAATATGTAGATAGTTATACCGATAAAATAGTTATAACACTTTCTAATAGTACTACAATAACAAAGACAATAGATAGTAACAAAAATGTATATTTTACTACTAGCGAATTAAATACTATGTTTAATACATTAACTGCTAGTTCCACTTCTGTTAGTGGTACTGTAACATTACAAACTTATAATGGACAAACATTAGTAACAGGTGGAGATAGTACACCAATTTGGTGGTATTTAGCAGAAACAAGTGATACAAAACCAACAATAACTGGTAGTGTTAGTGTTAGTGAATTAAATACAACTGTAAATAATTTAACTGGCGGTACAAAATTTATTAAAGGGTATTCAAATGCAAGAGTAACTTTTAGTGGTAGTGCAACAGGAAAATACAATGCAACTATATCAAGATATGTATTAAATGATAGTATAACAATGAGTGCTATTAGTGGTGGTGCTAGATATGATTACTCTAATTTAGACACTTCTGCATTTAATGTAGTCGCAGTAGATAGTCGTGGTTTTAAGAGTACTACAAAGTCTGCAAATGTAATACTAATAACAGATTATACAGTACCTACAATTAGTAACATTGTTATTGAAAGACAAGGTGGTGTAGGAACAGCAGTAACACTAGCATTTAAAGGTAGGGCTTGGAATGGAAACTTTAGCACAAGCGGTAATGCCAATACATTAACAGGTTTCTATTATAGAGTTAAACAAGCAAGTAGTAGTACTTGGGGTAGTTGGTCTGCTAATAAAATTAGTGAACTTAATAATCACAAAACTGGTACAATAGACAATTTTACTATTAGTGGTATGCCATTATATGCAAATACTACTTCAACTGGCTTTACATTAGGAACTAAATATGATATTCAGTTTTATATTAAAGACGGTAGAAGTACAAGTTATATGTTTAATTCAAGTGAATATTATAATGGACAAGTTACAGACGGTAAAGTATTAGACGGTTATTATAAATCAAGTACTGGTTATAAAATTGGTTTGAATGGACTACCAGATACTTCAAAAGATGATGGAGCACAAGTTTTTGGAAAGTTATATTTGAATGGTACAGAAATGTCTACTGACGTTCCACCTAAAAGCCACGCAAGTAATACTAGTACTTATGGACTAGGTACAACGAGTAACTATGGACATTGTAGAGTAATAAATGGCTTGACTGATAGCAATTATGCCGACGGTAGGGCGTTATCGGCTTATCAAGGTAGATTACTAAAAGATTTAATTGATACTTTAACGCCTGTAACAGTTTATGACAATACAACAGGAATACAAAGTAAAAATTACATTACCATTGATAATATAACTCAATATAAGAGATTACAAATAACATTTACAGCATACGCAGGAGACGGAAGTAACCAAGGTGGTACTGGAAATACTATATGGCTTGATTTGACAAGACCTATTACACAAACTACTTATAAATATTGTAGGTGTGGTGTAGTAATACCATATTGTAGCGACCACTTTGACGTTTCTTCTCCAAGCATAGGTCAGGACTTTAGGGCTTTATTTGAAGCAAGTTTAACAAACGGTAGATTATATTGTTTATTTGCTTATGGTACTGGAGTTCAAGTAAATTCATTATACGTAATGACTAAAGTAGTTGGTTATAAATATTAGGAGGTAATATGATTTCATTTATATTTGGTTTCATTATTGGAGGCTTAGCAGGAATAATAATAATTGCAATTTTACAAAGTAATAAGGAGGAATAATTTATGAATGTAGAATTATTAAAACAAGTAGGAACAGTAGCAGTAGCAGGTAGTATTTTTACCACTACTGCTATGCAACAAATAAAAAGTGGAATAAACTTTAAAAAGAGTAAAATATTAGTATGGGTTAGTTTAGTGGTTTCAATGCTACTAGGAACAGCATTTGCACTATGTTTTAGTGATTTAAGTATTATATATTCACTATGGGCAGGTTTTACAACTTGGTTAGGTGCAGAAGCAATATATACTGCCTTAGAAGATAAAATATTTAAACCATATAGTAAAATGCAAGAAGATAAAAAAACTAAAGCAGTAGTTCTTGAAAGAGAGGAGAATAAATAATGATATTTAAGTTTCCGTTAGATTATATTGGAATTACTCAAACATTTAGTTCTTCACATAGAGGCGTAGATTTAGGTTGGCATAATTATCAAGGAGAACCAGTATATGCCTCAGCAGACGGTGTAGTTTACTCAACTAAAGATTATGACACTAGTGGAACTAGTTGGGGTAATTTTGTTAAATTAGACCACGGTAACGGGTGGTACACTTTATATGCTCATTTAAGAGACGGACTACAAGTTTCAAATGGTCAACAAGTAAAACAAGGAGATTTGCTTGGTTATATGGGAAATACAGGTCATTCTTACGGTACACACTTACATTATGAAGTTTACCAAGGTGGTGCAGATACAAGTTGTAGAATAGACCCATTAACTGTTACTTATGTATTTAACGGACAACAAGTAAGTGACGGTTCTAAAAATATGGTTTTATATTATAATCAAGATTTACCAGAAGTTGGTACTTGGTTTATAGTTAATGACCCAGAGGGTTTATGGCTACTTGATGAAAATGGTAATCATATAAGAGCATACGAACAAGGAACAGACATTATTTATCAAGGTTTAGGTTATTATAGATATGGCTATCAATACTATTATGTAAAAGTAAATGGAGACGGTGCATTAGGCTATATGGCAAAAGATTATTTAAGTCTTAAATACCCTGAGCCAGAACCTCAACCAACACCTACACCTGAACCAGAACCAATGCCAGAACCTATTGATGACAAAGATAAACAAATTGAAGAACTTAACAATAAAATTGCTCTACTTGAAAAGCAAAGAGATGAGTTAATACACGCTTTAACTTATTCAAAGTTTGAGTACAAAATAGATGAACCAAACTATTATAAAATCTCAATGTATCAAGATGAAACACTATGTATTAAATTTCCAAAAGATACTGAATTTGAAATGCAACTTGACAAGGGAAGTGTGGTTAAAGTAAAATAATATTGGGTACTTAATAGTACCTATGCAGGGCACACCTACCTTTCATTTGAACACCTATTTAAGGTGTTCTTTTTTGTCTTGACAATGTATTCGTTTGGAGATAAAATGGAACTACATAGAGATAGGAGGTGTGTAAATCAATGGGAAACCAAGAGATAATATTGAAGTTTCAAAAGCACGTAGATAGTAATAACCGTATAGTTATTCCTGACGCTGTTGTTAAGGCTTTAGGTAATGATTTTTACTTAGAGTACTACAAAGATAAAGTTATCTTAATACCAATTAAAAAGGAGAACTAAATATGCACGAAAAGAGGTATTATTGGTTAAAACTTGAGGAAAATTATTTTGATTTAAAAGTTTCTCGTGCATTAAGAAAACTACCTAGTGGCGCGGAAATGTTAATTTGTTACTTAAAAATGCAATTAAAATACCTTAGTACTGGTGGTTTAATTGAATATAATGGTATTTATGAAACGCTTGAAGAAGAAATAGCGCTAGACATAGATGAAGACCTTAAAATAGTACAAATGACTATGAAAATATTAAAGACTTGGCACGTTATTGAAATAGTTGAAAATAATAGTGCTTATATAGTTGAAATGCAAGGAAGAATAGGTAGTAAAACCGATAGTGCATTAAGGGTTCAAAAGTTTAGAGAAAAACAAAAAATGTTACAACCCCCAAAGAAAGAGGCTAAATCTAATGCTTTGAGGCAAAAACAATTTAGAGCAAAAGAATATTGTGGCAAAAATGCTATTCCATATATTGAAGATTACATAAATAATAAAAGATATAATGGTAATTATTATTTAGTTCTTAAAAGAGATGAGTTACAATGCAAAATATGTCATAGTAAAGATAATTTATGCGTACACCATATTGACGGTTATGACGAAACAAAACCACAAAACAACAATGAAAATAAAATGATTACATTATGTAGGAAATGTCATAGCAATATTCACAATAGTAACATTGAAATAAGTGAAAATACGCTAGAAAGTATTGATTATTATGAAGAAAGCAACGATAGTAACGAATTTTGTAACAACAGTGTAACAAAATGTAACCCAATAAAAGATATAGATATAGAGATAGAGAAAGATATAGAGAAAGATAATATAATATATATTCCTCAAAAAAACGATTTTGAAAATGAGTTTGAAGAATTGTGGAAGATTTACCCTAACAAGCAAGGAAAGAAAAATGCTTTAACAAAATACATTAAAGCAAGAAAAGACGGAACTACTTATGAAGAAGTAGTTGAGGGTTTAAAAAAATATTTAGTTTATTGTTTACAAAACAAAGACTGGTATAAACCTAAAAATGGAGAAACTTGGTTTAATAAACAAAGTTGGAATGATGAATTAACAATTAAAACAAATGATACTAAAAGTTTAGCAGACCTTGGTCTATTAGATTTTAGTAAGTTTAAATAGAAAGAGAAGTGATTAAAATGGAATTAACTAAATTAGAAGATAAAAAAAGAGAGTTTATAAATACTATTGGTTATTTAGGAACTATATACAATAAAACATTTACTGAAAAAGAATTAGAAGTTTGGTACGATATGTTAAAAGACTACCCTGACGAAGTTTTAGTAAAAGTTATTAAAGAGATAGGCAAAACTGAACAATTTATGCCTACTATTGCTACTATTATTTCAAAGTGTAAAGAGTATAAACCTTTAGATAGATTTGAAGTATTAGAAATTATGAGAGCCAACAATTACTTTAAAACTGCTGACGAGTATATGAAAGCAAAACATTGGCTTGAAACAGGTGTTATACCACAATGGTTTAAAGACGAGATTACCAAAACTTATAACACAATTCTTGAAGATAATGGACATTATATTTCAACTGAACAAAATAATACTACTCAAATTTTACTAGAGGAGAATATATATGACGACTAAAAGTGAATTATTAAAAGCAAGAAGTAAATATTTTCAAACTAGTAACGACTTATCTATTTTACAGTTTGGAACTAATATTTCTACTGAAAAGAGTTTTGAAATAAAAAAACAACAGCAAGAAGCATACGACAAATATGACTTTATGAGAAAACTTAACAAAGCCTATGATAAATCAAAAGAAGAAAAGCAAGAAGAAACAGACTTTGAAGACTGCTTTATTTGTCAAAATTGTAGAGAAATGTACCCAATAGAAGATATGGGGACTAGTGAACTTGCTATGCAAGACCAAATATGTAAGTATTGTATGGAGGAGGGAGATTATGGACGATAAAGAATTAAATGAACTGATAGTTGTTAAGCAACTTCCTGAAATAACACAGCAATTACAACTTATTAGCGACGAAATAGACAAAGAAATAGAATACGCTTTAAGTTTAGACTGCACTGAGGAAAGTAAGAGTGAAGTTAAAAAGGCTCGAGCAAGACTAAATAACATAAATAAAACTTTAGATGAAAAGAGAAAAGAAGTTAAGAGGGCAATTTTAAGCCCATATGAGGCTTTTGAAGAGATTTATGATAATTTAGTCAAGAACAAACTAAACGAGGCTGATAACACCCTTAAAACGCGCGTAGAGGCTATTGAGAATGAACAGTTAAATTCTAAAAGAGATAATTTGATAGGTTTTGCAGTAGAATATTTTAAAAAATATAATATTCCTGCTTATGTAACCTTTAGTGATATTGGACTTAATATTACGCTATCTGCTAGTGAAAAATCTCTAAAAGAACAAATAGTTAATTTTTGTGAAAAAATAGATAATGACTTGCAACTTATTAGACTTGAAGAAAATGGTATTGAGATAGAAAATGAATACTCAATAAATGGTTTTGATTATGCTAAAGCAAAACTAACTGTTATTGATAGACATAAAAAGTTAGAAGAATTAGCAAAAGTCAAACAAGAATTAGACAACAAGAAAGAACAAGAAGAAAAAATAGTTGAACA
>Ga0265298_10000685_pt1 | contig 49556 bp, 25 predicted proteins | sample AusTroGonzalo_MG_3_FD_193486 | JGI IMG/M metagenome (GOLD analysis project Ga0265298, IMG submission 193486) | Bovine rumen microbial communities from tropical cattle in Woodstock, Queensland, Australia - Gonzalo_01 | ecosystem: Host-associated > Mammals > Digestive system > Stomach > Rumen ...
AGAAATACCCGTCATCTCCTTCATCTTACGATGTAGTTGTGCACGACTGATACCGACTTCCTGAGTAAGCATATCAACATTGAAATCACTGTCGGAGAGATTCTTGTTGATAGCTTTCATGATACGTTCCATGAGCAATTCGTCATTACCTTTCACCTCGGGATGCTCCACTTTGTCGGCCTGCAGTTGCGCACCAGAGAACTTTCCCTTAAGACGCTGACGATTCTGAATGAGGTTATCAATAACAAGATGGAGTTCCTCCAAATCAAATGGCTTGGAGAGGAATGCATCAGCACCTTTCTCGAGACCTTCAAGACGGTTGCCGACATCAGCCTTTGAGGTAAGCATAACCACGGGGATGTGGCTGATATTTACGTTACTCTTAATCATACGGAGCATCGTAAAGCCATCCATCTCAGGCATCATCACATCACTTATCACAATATCATAGGCACCAGCCCCCTCGGAACGTTCCTGCTCCAAAAGCTGCTTCAAGCCTTCCTTACCATTATGGGCAATGCCAAACTTATAATAACGGCCAAGTTCGGTTGAGATATAGTTGGATATTTCTTCGTCATCATCAACAACTAACACACGATAACGCCCAGAACTAGACTGTGGCTGACGTTCCTGTCTCAGAACAGGAGCCTCAACAACTGCAGGTTCTTCGACAGCTACATCATCTTTTTCTTCAGCACTCAGATGGGCATCTCCCAAAAGCAAGCTAACAGTAAAGACAGAGCCATTTATACCATCGACACGACTTGAAGCCTCAATAGTGCCGTGATGCATATCAACAATCATCTTGCAGAGATTCAGGCCGATGCCTGTTCCTGCGATATGAAGGCGTCGTGAGTTGTTTCCCTGATAGAAACGGTCGAAGATATGCTTCATATTCTCGTTATCAAGACCAACGCCATTATCAATCACCTTGACTTGAACATAATCGGCATCGTGGTTAATCACGACCTTAATCTCACCATTGTCCTGACTATACTTGAATGCATTCGAGAGCAGATTGGTGATAACCTTATCAAACTGGCTACGATCAATCCAAACCTCGATAGCCTCTGCATCGGCTTCTATGCCAAAGGATATATTTCGCTCCTTGGCACTATAATCAAACATCTTACAGATTCCACGAGTGAATGCCACAAGGTCGGTAGACTGACAGTGAAGTTTCATCTGCTGTTTGTCAATCTTTCGCATATCGAGAATCTGGTTCACAAGATTAAGGATACGCTGAGCATTACGCTCGATAGTATCAATATCACGATGAGCATCGGCTTGACTAGCATCAATATTACGCTTCAGATGATGAAGAGGACTCATGATGAGCGTTAGCGGAGAACGGATATCGTGTGTCGCATTGATAAGGAATTTCATCTTGTCCTCATTGAGCTGCTCATTAGTTCGACGACGGTAGGTCTGCATAACGTAATAGATCAGGCCAACGAAGAATAGTATGTAGATGATATAGGCTATGTGAGTACGATACCACGGAGCGCGGACTGTTACGACAACGACCTTCTCAGATGAGTATTGATTACCCACCTTAGCACGAACCGTAATATGATAGGTGCCTGGCTGCAGATGGCTGAGCGTGAACTCATTGACACCTGCAGAATTAGCAATCCACTGACCATCGTTGACATTATATTCAAACGTCACATTGCTTGGATTCTCGTAATTGAAGAGAGAGAAGCTAAGCGTAATGGTATGATCGAGATAACTGACCGTAAAATGATCGCTTTCGAATACCGCTTTGTCCGTAATATTGACACCATTTAAACAGGTCTCCGAATTTACGTACTGATCGCCCACACGGAACGCAGTAAGCTGCAAGGACTCAACAAGTGGACTGGCAGAAGAAATATTATGTGGGAAGAAAGAAGTGATTCCCTCATTGTGAGCAAAGAATATATGATCGTTTTGCGTATGCATACCCACACCATAGATATACTCCTTCTGAGTGAGACCATTTCCATTGATATGAGCGAGGAATGAACGCGTATTCATCTGATACTGCCAGATACCATTCGATGTAGAACACCATATATCACCGCTATTATCTTGAACGATATAGCATACTACCTTGTTGTAGAGTTCCTCACTTCCTGGGAACAACTCCGTCTGACGAGTATCGCGATGATAGATATAAAGGCCTTGTTCGGTACCTATCAGCACACATCCGGCCATACTACGACCATCGGGCAGATATCCCGAACGGAGTTCACACACATCGAAACATACGATACCGTCTAGCAGAGTATTCCATCCTTGTGAACGGAAATTATCAGTCTTGGGATCATAGCATGAAACGCCAGAGGCAGTAGCCATCCAGATAAGCCCCTTACCATCGGATGACATACCCATAATCCAGTTATTGCATAGCTTACCGCGAACAGAATCGTTCTCATAGAAATTATGATTGCGAAGACTACCTGTCTGAGGATCAAAAATACACAAACCGCGCGAGAACGTGGAAATATAGATACGTCCCTGGTCATCACTGGTCATATCATTGAACTTCTCGCAGTCATATACAACCTTCTGTTCTGCACGTCCCGTAATGGGATCATAGGAGTAAAGCGCATCGTCAGTACCCAACCAATAGCGATGAAGCTTGTCACGGAACAAGAACTCAGCCGCAGCAGGTGCATTGGGATGAGCAATAATTTTTCCATGAGAATCAAAGCCATATACACCAACGCCACGAACAGTGGTCCATATGACTCCATCATCGCCTTCACATATAGAAGAGATGGTTGAACCGAGGCGAAGGCCTTGTGTACGGAAACTCCAATTGGAGAACTGTGCCGGTTGAAGCGGAACGACAATCAGACCTTTATGAGTTGCGCCGACCCAAAGATTTCCCTTCGAATCATAAAGCATTGCTCCTGTAATAATCGAAGAGGGATCAAGATCGTATGTCTCAACATATGCCGGTTCGAGACAACGTGGATGAGTATTTGTGAGACGATAGATACCCTTTCCTCGCGTACCTATATATATATCACCATCTCTATCGGCTATCATCCGGGAGAAGTTCACATCCTTATCCTTTACACGACTCATGTCAATATCTGCCACCTCCATTTTTCCGTTACGATAAGACATGAAACCACGCATACATAAGACTAGTATTTCGCCATTAGTCTCAATATAAGCTTGAGGATTACCTTTTTCTGATTGGAACACCTTGACTTTGTCGCCCTGGCGCATAAAGATTCTCTCATCAAATCCGCTCTTCCATAAACGCTCCTCAGAGTCTTCAAAGAAACGGCTAAAATATTGTTCAGAATTATCCTTGGAGAACTGCACCAATCGGTCTCCATCAACACTATAAGCGCCATAACCTGCAGTTCCGACAAGAATGGTCCCATTACGACGCTGGATAATACTACTTACACGAGGGTATGTGCCATTGGGGAATGTAAGGTGGACGAAACGCTCACGAGCAGAATCAAAATAGTCAAGTCCGTGATTGGTTCCTATCCACAAACGTCCATCACGATCACAAAACAAACAGGTTACTACATTTGAACGTAGTGAAGTCGTATCAGCATCGCTATGAAGATAGCTACGAAAATTGTAGCCATCGAAACGATTCAAGCCATAATCCGTACCCACCCAGATAAAGCCTTGGCGATCCTGACAAAAATCAGAAATCAAACTACTTGAAAAACGACTAGCAGGTATATAGTGTCCCGTCTGAGCTATGAGGGATGCTGCAGTAAGAAAACAAGCAATAAATAGGAGTAGCAGTTTCTTCATTATGGTAAATAAGGTATAATTAGCCTAAAACAGCGGCAAAGATACTGATTTTTTACGAAAACAATAACGATTTCATTAAAAAAATCACTTTGTCTCGTTTATTTTCATTTTTGTCTCACACAAACAATGGGTAACTTTCAAAAAAAGCAAAAATTGTTTTTCTTGAAAAGGCACAAAAAAAACGGTTGCCGATATTCTCATACAGGACAACCGAATCCATTAGTTTTACCATAACTAATATGCTACAAAAAAATCAACTACTAACTAATAACTACTTTACTATGAAAAAAAATTACTTACTATTTGAATTGAATCAGTATCACTACTAATTACGATGCAAAGGTAAGGAGTTTTAGCGAAACATACTATCTCAAATGTTTCGCATTTTTATATTTTCGTATAATCGCCCAGAAAAAAGACATTTTCTGGGCGATTTCTGTCTTTCCAAACACATTTCTGGAAAAAACAGTGATATCAACATTATAATTACCTTGTCTTATGGCAGTGGCATATACCAATTCTGGGTATTCATTAGCAAAGAACGCAACTTGTCATCTGCTTTTCCTGTACGTTCAGAAATAGGCTTGGCCAGATAGGCAGGATCGTTACGGCGCAATGCCACACGCATCAGATCATAGAAGCGATAGCCTTCGAAAGAGGTCTCCAATGCCATCTCATCAATAATCATATTCTCAACTAAAGGAATCTGATAGTCAACAGTGTCCTGACGAGTGGCAAGAGCCGCGGTTGGCTGAGGCAAAGCATAATAAATGTTTGCATTTGCATCACCACTGCCGAAGGAATGAATACCAATTGTATTCTCTTTAGTAAATTCAACAGCATCAAAGTCTATCAGATTACCAGCCTTGACCTGTTCAACACTATCGACATAATCCTTTACATTATCAGAGCAAAGTCCATATTTCAGGATACACATAGCCGACTGGGGAAAGCCTGCTCGGTTGAGGGCTTCTGCATATCGCAGGTAAACGACCGTTTTACGACATGTGGGAACACGGTCACTCCAGAACTTATAAAGATACTGATAAGTATAACTATATTCCGAGAACTCATTTTCAGAGCCTGCTGAACTCTGAGAGAAATTAGAAGCGAAACGAAGGTCGCCCTTCAATCTACGTTCGGCAACATCACCCTTCTTTACGTAGATAGTATCATAACCGGTTTTATTCTTATTCTCCTGCTGAATACAATACTCAGATGCCTCCGACAACTTATACATTCCCTCAGAAGGTGTCATCTGGAAATAGTAGTAATTATCAGTCGTCGAAGTAAAGACATTCCTCAAGTCGCTAATGACGCCATTGAAGATATCAGACTCCATAGGGATAAAACTAAGCACTTCCTCAGATGATGTCACATCATAGTTCTTACTGATAGTAGTAAGGTCAAAACGAGTACTGCTTCTCCAAGTTGCACGGTTTCTTGTGCTCAAATGGATGTAATCGGTACGATCAGAGAGATAATCATGATACCATTGAGCGGCCTCAAGATATCTACCTGCCCAGAGGCAGAGGTCACCCAGCATAACACGTGCAGGATAGAAGAACTGCTTAGAGACATAACCACCCACAGAGCCAAATGATGGCAAATCGGTATTGGCAATCGGCGTGAGATCATTAATCAGACGGTCGCAGACTTCTGCAATCGAAAGGCGTGGTCCTTCAAGGGCCTCACGGGCTGCAATCTCAGTCATCATAGGTTCGAGCACGAAAGGAACACTTCCATAGTTGAGAACCAACTGAAGATAGGTCCATGCACGGAACACTTTAACAGCTGCGAACTCACGTTCGAAAATCTTACGGCCACGACGTACCATCGCGGTATCGACATGAGCAAGATAGTAGTTGCAGTTGTTGATGACGGCATAGTAGTCACTTGCCTGATTATATACATTTTCCTGCGAGAAGTCGAAAGAAGCCAGACGCTTTAAGTCAGACGACGCAGCATCGGTCGTCACAACAAGGTCAGCACGAGCCTCACCGAGCAACACAGAGCGGTCGGCAATATTCTGCATTTGGCGAATAATGCCAAGGACGCTGTATACAGAGTCGGTAGCATGATCCAAAGTATTGTCCTTCTCATATTCTACGAGGTCAGAATCTGGCTCGAGCATGTTAGAACAACTACTCAGAATCAAAAGACCAAAAAATGAAAAGATGATTATATTTAGCTTTTTCATAATTCTTTACTTTCTTTGAATGACTAAATGATTACAGGTTCACATTCACACCGAGAGAGAAGGAACGGCCTTGTGAAAGCAAGCCTCGGTCGATACCTTGTGAGAGTACGCCATTACCCATAGAACAATCAGGATCACTTCCGAGATAACGTGTAATTGTGAAGAGATTGTTTGCACTACCCCAAATAGTGAGTCCCTGCAGATAAGTGCTCTGAATAGGAAGATAATAGCTAACCGTGACATTACTCAGACGGAGATAACTACCATCCTCAATCCAGCGGTCACTGAAGCGTGAATTACCCATCGGATCCTTATAGGCTACTCGGGGGATATCGGTCGTCTGACCTTCTGCATGCCAACGATTATTCATAGCTGTTGTCTGGTTGATGAGCAGATTACCTCCCTCCAACAGAGAACGCTCGTAGTTGTAGATATCATTACCTATAGAATAGTTGAACACAGCAGAAAGCGTCAGATTCTTCCAGTTGAAGTTAGTAAAAATGTGACCATAGACATCAGGATTGGGATCGCCGATTACAGTACGGTCGGCATCATCAATGATACCATTGCCATCGATATCCTCAAAGCGCATATCACCGGCCTGGAAATATTGCTTATCGCCATTGGCTTTCAGGATGCAAAGATTATCGGCCTTAGCCTCGGCAACAGTCGAATAGACGCCATGAGTGCGCCAACCATAGAACTGACCAACAGGGCCACCTACTTCAGTAAGCACAGAGCCTCCATAGATATCAGTTATGAATGACTTCGAATCAGGAAGGGCTGTCACCTTATTCTTATAATGGCCCATCGACGCGCCAATTTCCCAATGGAAATCCTTCATGTTAAGTACTTTTACACTCGCGTTAACATCAAAGCCAGCATTTTCCAACTTTCCGCCATTACTCCAGTTTTCCTTCAGACCACTGGTCCATGACAACTGACGAAGAGCTAGGAGGTTGGAGGTCCAACTCTTGAAGAAATTAAAACGTACGTTCAGAATATTATTCAGGAAATTACCTTCTAATCCTGCAGTGAAGCGTTTGGTTGTCTCCCACTGCAACTCAGTATTACCGATATTTCCGATGATAAGACCACTTGCACTATTGTCAAGCATGTTTTGGGCAACAAAATAACTACGTGATGCTGTATAGTCGATATCATCGTTACCTGTCACATCGAATCCTAAGTTCAGACGCAAATAGTCAATACCTTTAACTCCAGCAAGCCATTTTTCGTTTGTTAGCACCCAAGCACCCTCGATGCTGGGGAATATGCCCCACACGACACCACCTAATTTCAATCCTGAAGCATCGCTACCAAAACGTGAAGAGGCATGAGCAGACAAACCTGCATTCAGATAATAGCGTTCAGCATAGTTGTAGTTAGCCAAGGCGTACCATACAAGTTCGCGTGTCTGATCATTCGCGCCACCGGTGCTCTTATAAAGAAGAGACTTACTCATATTTGGAGTCTTATCGTTACCCGAGTTGTAGCCTTTCTGTGTAGTCTGGTTATATTCACTGCTCATATAACGGAATCCTCCATTCACGCCTACATTGTGAGCGCCATATCGATTTTCCCAAGTAATTCGCGTATCACTTTGGATAGCTGTCTGACGAGCAGCTAAGCTCTGAACAACGTTTTGGAGAGTAACATCTGGATCAAGACCTTTCACATAGAAAGATGGAACGCCCTGAATAGGCAGATAATAGTTTTCGTTAGTATTAACCAAGCCTAACGAGAAATGCTCGCTAACAGAAAGTTGTTTGTTAATCTTGTAACGTGGAGTGATAGAGAACATAATCAGACGGTTACCCATAGAGTTACGGTTACGTCCGTCTCCGAATTCCAGAATAGCGCTTGGATTGGCTAGATAGCCACGACCATCAAACAGTCCCTCAAGATAGTCATCAGCCTCAGCGTAGAACGAACTGATTCTGCCTTGGTTATCAAATGCATAGGGGGAAAGGAATGGTGACTTTGCCAATGCAAGGAATGATGGTGATGTAATGACATTGTCAAGTGCCTCAAGAGGAGCACCATCATCACGTAAATTGCGATCGATATCGCTATAAGAAGCATCGAAACGCACATTCAGGTTACGAATAACTTCAATATCACTGTTCAATCGCATGTTGAAACGAGAGAAGTCATTCTCTTTCAGTGTGCTGCTAGCAAGTGAATAACCTACAGAGAGGTTATAGGATGCCACATTATCACCGCCCTGAACATTGATTCCATAGTTCTGAGAGAAAGCGTTCTTATATACCTCCTTCGTCCAATCCGTATTGTTGTGATACTGATTGTAGTAGAAATAGTTTGGATCACTATTCAGATATTTCATCTGTGAAAGGTCCTGCACTTTGTTTGCAAGCAGCTCAGTTGAATAAAGGCGGTAGTCCTCAGCATTCAACATCTCGGGCAAGCGGGGAACCAACTCATAACGACCATTGATGGTTACATCAATCTTTGTAGCCATACTCTTGTTACGCTTGGTCTTGATTAGTACAACACCATTAGCTCCTTTAGCTCCATAGAGAGCCGTACCATTCTTCAATACCGTTACCGTTTCGATGTCATTGACATTGAGGTTGGCCAACATATTATTGAAATATCCTTCATGAAGAAGATTTCGATTGAGTTGCATATCCAGAATCACGTCATCGACAACAACAAGGGGCTGGGCATTGGCATTCAAAGAGTTGATACCCTCAATAAACATCACATTACCTAAGCCGTTGATACCACTACGTGTTACGGAACGCATATCGCCCGACAACTGTTGCTGAACAAGAGGATCAATGCTCACCTCAGACGTATTACTGAAGCTATTTGCTTCAGCACTCAAAATAGCATCAGAGCTACGACGATAGTTTTCACGGAAAGACTCATGATAGAGAGCTCCATTGGCAATGCTATCAGCAATAGCCTTTGTCAGAATATTGTATCCGTCAACGCGCATCATGACCGAACTGGTGTATTTCGGAGTTTTCAACACGTAACAGCCCTCCTCGTCGGTCATCGCAGAATAGCGAGCATCACCATAGGCTGCGACGATAACACCTGTAAGGGGGCGCTTGGTAGCTGCATCGACCACCCTACCCTTTACAGTCTTCATATCGCCTTGTGCTGAGACCGCAACAGCAGCCAACAAACAATAACCGATGATTGTCGTTCTATTGGTCAGCACTCTTATAATTGATTGCATTTTCATATTTACACAATAATTTTTATTCAACGTTTATTGTTCACTGTTTCTTTGGTCTCAGGAAAATACAGTCGATGAACGCATCCTGAGAATACTTGGAAGCTGTAGAACGTGTCACCTTACGCTTCAACGTAAGTGAAACACGATCGTTCAATTCATTGGGGAAGTAGTTACAAGCTGGGAACTTGAAGTTTTCCGCAAGAACAATCGTATCAATGCGACTGGTATCGCTATAGAAAGCATTACCATTGTTCAAATCAACTGAAACAGAATCGCCCTTTTCATTAAAATAGCTAAGGGTTGCTGCAATACTATTCGGCTTCTTTTCAGTCATTTCCGTCCAAGGCAATACCACCACGCAAATATCATAGGTTGCACTCAGCGTGTTGGAGAGACGGAACTGAAGTTCCCACTTAGAAAGTGAATTATTACCTTTCACATACAAATAATTTCCTTCAGAGATTCTTTCCTTTATTGAATCAGGCGCAGTCTCATTACGGAATATACACTCTTTTGCAGAAAGGAGGTCATCATTACTCATAGTCTCAGTCCATATCGGATGGAAGAATGTTTTCTCGTAATCGAACATCCATGTAGGAGTTTTATAAACAATTCCATTGCAGCACTGAATCTTTTCACTTCCATAAAGAATACCACCTGGTTCGAAAGGCTTGAGGAACTTGTGGTACACTGGACGATAAGACGACTGAGTCTTCGAAGCTGACAAATAAGGAACAGACAACAGATACTCATTGACATTCTTTTGGTCTGTCATGTTGAATACAGCATCGTCGAGCATTGCACGAAGCGTCCAATAGTTATGAACAGAATCAGATTTTGCCACCTTATCTGAATAAATATAATACTGCTCAACATCCTTCCATGTTTCCTTCCACACGTCATCAGAAGGGAGTGCCATCCAATAGACCGAATCCTCACTATCGATTTCGCCAATAGTATACAAGAACTTATTCCACTCACTGGTTACTGAATCGACATAAACGGGTACACCATCTACGATACCATTCGAAACAGAAAGGCTAGGAATAAACTCCTCAATCATATAGCGTCTCAACTCGTTACCAATAGAGTTAAAATCTGGATCCTCAAGAAGTAATTCATAGATATTGTAAGAATATGGCAATGGCTTGGCTATTGAATGAATAACGCCATTCTTAGCAATCGTATTCTTAGATTTTAGTTCAACACCATTTGCCGTTGTAGCTGTAAGTTCCAAGTACTTCAGATTCAGCATCAGTTTTCTCTGTGATTCAGAAGATGCAGAAACGACCGAACGAGCAAGGTGGTTCTTGACAAAGAACTTTTCAACAATCGAATCACCCTGATTCGTCTCGACAAGACGCAATAGCGAATCTTTGTTGAACGAACCATTTACTGGTGCTACGACTGTAAAAGCCTGCCCTCCATCAAGCAGGTCAGCATAGCTCACCGGTGTTTTCTTGTGCATACGGAACACCTTGGTATTCTCAAGAACCTCACAGAAATCGGAAAGATTGCTATTGGCCTTCAGTTCTTGCCAAAGCGAAAGACTACTGCCGTTTGTCGAGCCGGTACTTTCGCCATAGTGATCATCCCAATCAGAGCATGAGGATGCTGTGACCAGACCAAAGCCTACGAGACAACCACAGATTATTTTGTTGATATATTTGGTCATCATAATTTTCAATTATCTGATTAATAATAATTTTCAATTATCTGATTAAAAATTAGTGAGTATCCTCACCTTCAGGGCTACCATAGACACTCTTCGGACACAATTCAATGTAGTCGAAGCTCCAATAGCGGTTAGGATCATCAAGCACCTGGCGGAAACGCAACCAGTAGTCCTTTTCAGGAGTCAAATACTGAGTTGTCAGCACGCGGCGAAGGTTCCACATCGTAGCACGCATGGTATTCTCTCCATCATAGGGATGATAGCTATCAGGCCCCTTCATAAAGCCGCGATTATGCATAGCCTTATCGTTAGCCTTGATTTCGTCTTCATCAGCAAATTCCTTATCATCGACCCAACCAATCGTAGGATCCGCACCATAGACACGGAGGTCAACCGGAATACCGCAAGCCACATTGTTCATGTAAACCTGTACTACGCCACGTTCCTCACCACAGGTATAACCCAAACGAACCTCATAGGTTCCTGATGGTACAGGAGGGAGCTTTATTGAAACATCGAATACGCCACTAATACATACTGCATTAGCACAATATGAGTTCCAATAGCCGACATCACTATGTACGCCCACATAGGTTTCGTCAGAGACCTTCCAGTTCGTAATATATCCGTTCTTAAAACCAGTCAGGATATCCTCACCATAGCGACCACGTCCATTACAGTTCATAAAATCGGGACTAAGCGTTGTGGCATCAATACGAATACGGCAGTTCAGCACCACATCGCGTACCTCAGGAGTATAGGCCAAAATATCATCAATATAGTAATATACTCCATTGAGGGCATTTTGGTTGGACTTACCTGATTCAGATTCAGACAACACCCTAACGCCACGTACCTTGGCATTGTTACGCAGACCCTTACGATTGATAAACAAACCTGCAGGAGGAGCGGCGAAGCGCATAATGGTTCCAGGACACATTGTCTCATAGAATTCCTCAGGATCGGTCAGAGTGGTCACCCAGCAGTGCTCACGCAACTCGCCCGACTGTACCCATGCGTTGTAGTCACCATAACGAGGCAACAAGTGATAGCTGATAAAACGGTTCAGCGGGTTCTTACGGTTGGTAGGATCATCATCATAGAGACCTGCATCTTCAGGGTAGGTCTGATCGTATATTTTCTTTGCATAAGCTTTCAGTTGATCCAATGTCTGAATACCATACTTATGATAGATAGAGTCGGGCTCAACAAAAGCAGTATATTTAAAGTAGCGTTTTGCCACCCAAAACGATCTTGTATAGTCTTGGCTACCCGATGTACAACGTACCATGTAACCTTTCTCGGTAGAGTCGACCCCACAAGAATAGCTCTCATCTTTGTAATCAGATATTAACTGATCCATACCCGTTTCTTTCAGTGCCATGTAGAACAATTGCAATGTAGAATCCTGGCCAATAGTTGCAGCCAACAGGCTGTCTGTCTGAGCAATCGTATGGTCGAGAATATGAACTACACCATTATTTACAGAGTCGTTGAACTCTATCATACGTGAGTTCTTGTTGATGTAGTATGTGAGCTTTTTCTCGCCCAACAGCATAGAGTCACTTGAAAGCGTCACTGCTGCATCATTCATGTTCAATCCAAGCTGACCTTCAGCCACATCGGTAGTGAACACTGCTCGGTTCTTAATGATATGAGTGCGAGCCATCTTAGCACAGTCTTCATCGCTCATAGCCTCGATTGAGGCAAAGCCTTCAGATGCCAAGAAATTATTGACAGCGCTGTCCTCTGGAGCAAAAAGCGTGTAGTTACCATAAGTATCCAACATAGAATAGTATGGGGTGCGCTTCAAAATCGTAATGAAGTTACCAAACTTATCCTGGTGCTGCTGCAGGAATCCTGTAGCCGACACCTTTGTCGACTTATAATAGTTCTCTGGAACATCATCGTCATTGTCGACACAAGAAACGAAGAACAAAGAGCTAAACATGAAGCTTGCTACACCGAGAAACTTCACCGTCCTCTTCAGACTATCTTTTCTTTTGATTATATTCATTGTTTTCATAATTTTCAGTTTTTCGGTGTTTAATTACCTTGTCAATTCTGAATCCTCCTCATTACCGAAAGCAGGATTCTGTTTCAGTTCCGGATTCACCTTCAGCTCGTTCTTGAAATACGGGAAGTAGATGATATCGGGATTGGTCAACTTAATCTTCATCGCATTCTTATTCTCAATATACTTACGCGATACATTCTGAATAAGGCGATCGTTATTGCCATCACGACGTGCCTGACGAACCAGGTCGTACCAACGTTTTCCCTCAAACATGAACTCGCGGTGACGCTCGTCAAGAACGAGGTCTTCCATTGCCCTGAGCGAAGAATTATAATCGCCAAATACCAAAACGCCAGAAGCAGCATTACCCGCAATATCATTAGCACGGCGGCTCACCACATCAATCAGGTTAAAAGCATCCTGCCAATCACTGTTACTACGTTCCAAAAGTGCCTCAGCCTTCATCAGGATTACATCAGTCAGACGATAGATAATCCAATTCTTATAAGAAATGCCACTTGTTGTAACCTGCAAATTAAGATTGGATTCGTTTGTGACGCCTTTAGCCTTGAATCTAACATCATATGCAACATATTTCATGACTGCAACTGATGAGTAATCACTATTGGTCATAATATTCTCATAAGCTCGGCAATCGGTATTGCCATAAAGGATCGGCGATTTGTCAAACACTGTACTACGCAACTCATCATAAGGTTTCAAATTACCGACCTGGAGTTCGTTGTTACGGCTGTAATACTCACTTATCCATTTATTCTGTTGATTATCGAAATACAGTTCGAAGAGGCTTTCAAACGAGTTACCACGACCGAAGATTTCATTATATGCATTACCCCACACATCACTACCCTCACGCTTCTCAAGGATAAGAGGAATGGAATCACCGAAAAGGGCAATATTCTTCGATGCGCCTTCACGTGTAATATACTCGTCATATTGCTCTTTCTTATACTTAAGCACAGCATCGCAGCAGTCAATAGCCTTATTCCATTCGCCCTTCCACAAGTACATATCTGCCAACATTGCATTAATAGCCCAACGGGTGATACGACTGGAATTGCGGGGATAGCGAGACATCGTTGCATCAATATACTGGTCGACATCATAACGACGAACAGCATCATTCTTCACTTCCTCAAGGTCATTGATGATATTGGTGAGCACATCATCGAACTTAGTTGCAGGAAGAATATAGTTCTGAGTATCGTCGATACTTGCTTCTCTTGTGAAAGGTACGTCACGGAACGTACGAATCAAATAGAAGTAACATAGTGAACGAAGAGCTACTGCTTCTGCAATATTCGACTTCATCTCCGACTCAGAGTAGTTCGGGTCATTAGCCTGAACCTCGGGAGCATAGTGACAAACGATATTACAACGATTGATAACCTTATAGAAACTTGCCCAGTTACACATATTGTTTGAGGGAAGAAGGGTTTCCTTCACAATCTCCTCAATATCCTTAGGTGTATTTACACCCATGCGAAGATTCTCGGAACGCAACTCACCCCATATACCCATACGGGTAACACAGTCTGAACTGCCAAGTGCTTCATAACAACTGTTCAATACACTGGTAACATCTTCCTTCTTAGTCCAATAGTTCTCAAGCACGACATCGTTCATTGGCAGAATGTCAAGGAAGTCAGAGCAACTGCTGAACACAGAGGAAAGAACAAGAATACTGACAGGCAGACAAGCCTTAGTCATTTTTCTCACCTTATTATATATAATATTGTTCATAACTCAACTTTAATTAAATGTTATAACTACTACCATTAGAACTGAATCGTAATACCACCTGTGAACGACTTCGAACGAGGAGTCTTTGCATTATCGGTTACGATACCGAACGAGCCATAGCCGACCTCTGGGTCTGCACCCGAGTACTTCGTAATACAGAACAGGTTGTTGGCCGATACATAGACACTAAGTTGGGTAAGGCCCCACTTCTTGATAATCTTAGGATCAAGTGAATAGCTAATTTGCGAATAGTTCAGACGGATGAAAGAACCATCCTCCACGAAACGGTCGCTTCCCAACCAGTTGAATCCCACCTGACGAAGGGCACGGGGGATCTCAGTGACATCACCCTCTACACGCCAGCGCCAGTTCACTGCACGACTCTGATTGTTGTTCGAATACATATTCTCAGCATTCATGCGAGCTGCATTAATGATCTTATTGCCATAACGGAAGTTAAACTGGTTGTTCCAAGAGATACGGCCGAAGTTCAACTTGAAGCCGAAACCACCGGTAAACTTTGGAAGAGAAGAGCCCAGATAAACGATATCCAACTCATTGATCTGACCATCGTGGTTGATATCCTCATAAATGGCATCACCACCACGGAACTCATAGTTATTACGGTCCACTGCGAACTTAACAGGCTTGGTAAGACCATTCTCATCAAGAACCACTACGCCATTTTCATCGCGAACAACAGGAGCATTAGGTCCACTAACACCAGGCACTTCCTCGGGAGAATAATCTGAATACTGATATACGCCCTTATAGCGGAAACCATAGATACTACCCAACGCGCGGTTCAATTCAACACGAGTAAGATAAGAACCATTCTGATAGTTGAATTCTGAATTCAGGTTAGCAAGACAGGTCTCATCCATCTCAGTAATCTGGTTCTTATTGTTTGCAAATGTCACATTGAAATCGAAGCTGAACTTGCCAATCTTAACAATACGATTTCCATTCAAGTTGAACTCCCAACCAATATTCTTCATGCTACCCACATTCTGCCATGAGAGAGACGAATAGCCAGATGACGAGGGAAGGCCACGATTAGCCATCAACAAGTCAGTAGTGTATTGCCAATAAAGCTCGACATTACCTGTAATTCTGTCATCAAGGAAGCCGAAGTCAGTACCCAAGTTATAGGTTTCCTTCTGTTCCCATTTCAGGTTCTGCAAACGGATATTGCTGGGAGCGATAGAAGATTCTCTCAGATAGCCACTTCCTGCAGAATACTTACTGTAATAAAGGCCTTCACTACCTGGCTGCTTACCTACAATACCCCAACCTGGACGAATGGACAGCATTGACACCCAAGGAAGAATCTTCTGGAACCAAGGTTCCTTGTGTACATTCCATCGTACTGAGAAAGCGGGGAAGTTACCCCAACGTTGATCGCCACCAAACTTGGTGCTACCATCACGACGTACAGAGAAGTCCGCCATATAGCGTCCCTTGTAAGCATAGTGGGCAGAATAGGTGAAATAGATGCTGCGCCACTGTCCGCTACCTGTCGAAATACCGTTTTCTCTATCGATGATACCAGAAGCGGCTGTACTCTGGATACTTCCTGAAGGAAGGCCCCATACAATTGTACGCTGGTCGCTGTTGGTACCACTTGTGAGCTGTCCACGTAACATCATGGTAAGCACGTGATCCTTATTGCGGAAAGCAGGTGTAAAGGTCAACGTATGAGTCGTCGTCACACCCAGGCTCTTCTGTGAATAAGCAGTGGTACGGTTAGCTTCGCGACCATCTGTATCATTCCATCCCTTAGTGGTCAACGACAAAGGCATGTACTGGTCTTCATACTTATTAAAGATATTGAACACCACCTTACCTTCATAGTTCAAACGAGTCTTTTCTTCATCAAGTCCTAAGAGATTATATCGCAACTTGAATTCTGGTTCAATATTGTAGCTTGTCTCAAGGTTCTTAGCCTGATATGCCAATGCAATCGGGTTCTTGTTGCTCAACTGATCGCTTAATTCGCCCGATACAGTGGGTAACATGTTGTAATACTCGCTCAAGTCGTTGCCTTGCGCATCCTGCTCATAGATAGAGAGGTTAGGCATACGCGTATAACTGATAGCCAAGAGGTCACCATTATTCTTCTGGTTACGAGTATAGGTCAAAGCGATATTGGTCTCAATCTTAATGCGGTCAGATACGAAATAGTCGAGATTCACACGAGATGAGAAACGATCCAACTGCTGTTTGATGATTGAACCCGTCTCGTGGTCATAACCCGCACCAATACGGAAGTTTGCCTTTTCACCACCACCACTCAAAGCTATATAGTGATTCTGACGCCAACCAATCTGTTTTACTTCTTTCAACCAGTCGGTATTGTTGTTATACATCTCATACTCAGAGAAGGTCGGATCGTATTTGAGCTCAGGGATATCGCTTTCTTTCTGAGATGGGTTGTAATACTCTTCTTTCAGCAACATGGTGTATTCGTCACCATTCAGCATCTTATAGCCTTCGGGCTGATAGGTTCCTGTGAGACGGAAACTATAGGTAACACGTGTCTTACCACGAGAACCACGCTTAGTCTTAATCTCAATGACACCGTTAGAACCCTGCGAACCCCAAATAGCAGTAGCGGCTGCATCTTTCAACACAGAGATACTCTCAATATCGTCGGGATTCACGTTCAACAACTGTGCGAATTTCTCTTCGTTAGCCGATGAAAAGTCAAAGTCATTTGTATTGGTTTCCCACACATTACCATCGACAACGATCAAAGGTTCACTTGAACCGTTGATACTCGAAACACCACGAAGACGCATAGAAGTACCGGCACCAAGGTTACCTGAATTGGCGACAATATCCAAACCTGCAATACGTCCTTGCAGAGCTTCATCCACAGTAGTAAGAGCAAGACCTTCAAATTCCGACATATCAATACTCTGACGTGCCGTTGAAATCTCATCCATTGGAATCGCAAGACCAGAGCCTTGAGCACGGCGCTTAGAAACCACGGTTACTTCCTTGATTTGAGTAGCATCCTGCATCTTTACCACATACTTGGTCTTATTGATAGGAAGGGTTACGGTTTTATAACCCACAAATGATATACGAATCTTATCCTTCGGGTTCTTCAGTTTAAAAGAGAAGTTACCGCTCATGTCTGTCACAGCCGACGCAACGATACGGTTGGCGGCATCCAGCTCTACTACATTGGCCATCATAACAGGGCCGAAATCATCAGTTACAGTACCACTGATAATATCGCCAGATTGCTGAGCCAATCCCGACTGACAGACCAAAAGATTCAAAAATGTAAGAATGAATATTCTAAGTTGTTTCATAACTCTCTACTTTTTAATGTTCAGACTTCTTTTTACTTCATCTTCAAAGGTTTATCAATCAGATGAATCACGGCAGAGGAAGAGGTCTCAATCCTATCAAATGAGTACTGACCATTATTCCAATAGGTAGTAAACTGCCATTCGCGAGCCATAAGATTATAGAGAGACGCATCCGATGTCACTACATGACGTTGATTACCTACATTATCAACCAAATCAATACCATTCTTTGTCAGATTAGCAGTGACACGATAGAAACGCTCGGTCTTAGGATTAATAACTGCTGTCTCGAAAACTCCTGATTCAGGTTCGGCACCAACAAATAAGGCGTTATCCTGAATATGATACTTCAGGAACTCCATAATCTGAAGTGAGTCCTTTGACTTCTGGGTGAGGTTACCAGCTTCTTCGAAAGCCTCAACTTTTTCCCAACTAGAAAGTTCTCCCTTATCCTGCATTTCCTGAATGCTTTCATTAGTAGGTACATATATAGTATAATGATAGGTATTGAACAAAGAGATGTTTGAACCACCACAAACATTTCCGCTCTTACCTTTACCCCTATCATCATACTTCATATTATGAATATTCTCATACAGACCGCTCTTCTCCATCAATTCATTGAACTTCGAGAATTCGCTATGTGCAGAAAGAATATCATGAACCGTCTGACGTGTTCCCATGATAGGTTCACCGTCAAGGATATAGGTCTTACCATTACCGCCATTAGTCTGGTCATATACCATAGAGACATCGATAGGCAGGCCCTCATTAACCTGATAGCTGCCTTCCACAGTCATACCATGCTCTCCTGCCTTCGCATTCTGGACACGGATTTCAGTACCGCCCTTTGTGCGATAGTACTCATGCCCATCTTCTACGTTACCAATAACGATATGAGTTTCCAGAATATCCTTCAGATAATTCTTAAGTATACCAGTATCCGTTATCTTAATTCCCGTGCTGGCGCCATTCGCGTCTACGACATCTGCGTACACTTCCTCACCTTGTTTACGGGTCTTATCATAGTGGAACTGAATGTACTGTAGCTGATCCTTTGCATATGAAACAGGATCAATATAGCTCAGTAGCGCATTATGCGTAGGAACGAAGAAACTATAGTAGGAATTCAACGAATTCAAATAAACGTTATATTGAAGCTGGTCAATAGCCCAGTCAATAACTTTCATCGTCTCATAATTAACCAATACAGGGAACGATACGCTTACATAAGCTGTTGGCGAATATACATTCTTTGTAAGATAGATTGCACCATTACATGCCAAGCGAACCTCCTGGATACTGTCACGTTCAACACCCATGGGATCATTTGCATCATTCAGAATGCTTTGGAACTTAGAAGGAACGGAACCGATGAATGAGCTCAACATATTCACGTTGATAAGTTTCTCAATCACATCGTCGGGAACGTTATCCCAATCTCCATAGACATCCTTCAACACCTTACCTGCACCATGATTGAAATAGGCATTCATAGCATCATCGGTAGGCACCATCATGACAGCCATATCCTTCTTAGCCTGATCACCAGGATTAGCCTCCTCGTCCATACCTGCATAATACGCGTTCCACTCTGGGTCGAACTTCAGAACACCAGGAGCATTTCCACCCCAAGGCTTTTCTTTATTAGCCACTCCCCCCTGTGACTTCTCTGAGAAGAAACGTTTTTGGTATACCGTATCCACGTTAGCATTATACAAACGATTGTATTCCAATGTCATTGACTTTTCTTCTTTCGGTTTCGTATCAGGGTAAGCCGCACAGAAACGCTGCAACAGACGGTTATAAATCGTTGTATTAGGAAGCGTAGCAATCAGCTCGGCCATATTTGGAAGAGGAAGAATCACATCCTTCATCTTATGAATAAAACCATTTGAACAACGAATATTTGCCTGCTCAACAGGAACACTGTTTACGCTTGCATCACCTGACTGGCGTTGAGTAGTTCCATTATGAATGAAATCATAGTCGTCATTGGTAATACGGTCATTAGTCAGCAGCTTTTCAATAAAGTGCACAATATAGACAGAAGTATAATCCTTCATGCACACTATTGAACGCCCTGCATCTTTAAATGGTTGCCAATAAGGATTATCTGGCATTTCTGAAGGACTCATAATAGGAACAGAGTCAAGTGGACTACTCATAGTTGAGTGACGAAGACTCAGGCCCTCACGTGGCTCGCCATCATTAATACTCGGCATATTACCAAGAGTGCCGAGCTGCATGGAGTTCTTCACGAGACAGCCATACAGTAGTAATTTTTTCTGCGCCAGAGTCAGCTGGTCATAACTACCCACATTCCAATCATTCTTACTAGTGAAGAATCGCTGGAAAGCATCATCATCGGCAGCAAAAAGGGTCATCGAGCCTGTCCTTGCAAGCACATCACGATAGCCCAAATCGTTAATCAGCCGCACAGTGTTGGTGAAGTTGCCTTGTTCATCGAGCCAGTTGTAAATACTCGAGCCCCATCCATCGGGGGTTCGTTCGTCAAGGTCATAAACGTCCTTGCACGACGACAAGCCACTTACTCCAGCCAAAAGCACTCCAGCCGCCAACATCAGTTGACGACTTCGTTTCCAAAATAGGTTTTCGGTTTTCATACGTTTGTTGGATTTTGTTTTATGATTTTTGTTTGCATTCACGGTTAGTATTGCGAATGCAAAGTTACATAATAATCCGACAACCCGCTTTCTACTATGTACGAACCGCTTTTCAGTTCGTAAACACGGATTTCAATAACGTTTCATGTGTTTTTCAATTTGTATCAAATGTCCACAAATTGTCTTTTCAACACAGTAAAAGGCGTTTTTCAACGCCTTTTACCATTTTAAGTTTCAATGATTCCGCCTTGGTTCTGTATTTACTTATCACACAATATGTGCTTGGCTTTAGCAACCTGCTGTGGCGTGGGTGTTGGAGTATCCCGAAGGGTATAATCAATCCCTAATTTCTCCCATTTAAAGATACCAAGAGTATGATAAGGCAACACTTCCACCTTATTTATATTATTGAGTGTATCTATGAACGAGCGAAGGCGTTTCAATTGTTCCTCGTCATCAGTAACGCCTGGAACCAATACATGGCGAATCCAAACCGGCTTATTAATATCCGATAGATAACGAGCACAATCCATTATATGCTCATTTCCATGCCCCGTCAACCAACGATGTTTTTCGCTATCTACGTGCTTAATATCGAGCAAGACCAAGTCAGTACTCTTCATTAGGCGTTCAAATTTCAAGAAGAACGGTTCCTCCCGAGAGAAAGGTTGAGCTGCAGTATCCAAACACGTGTTGATACCACGTCGATGAGCCTCTTCAAATAGTTCAATCAGGAAATCAATCTGCAACAAGGCTTCGCCTCCAGAAACAGTAATACCACCATCTTCACCCCAATAGCTACGATAGCGCTCAGCTTTATCAAGAAGTTCGTTCACAGTGACGATTTCTCCACACGCCCCCGTCTCTCCTGACTGTCCTACCTTCCAAGTATCTGGGTTATGACAATAGCGACAACGCATGTGGCAGCCTTGCATAAAAATCAAAAAACGAATCCCCGGCCCATCAACGGAGCCGAAGGATTCGGTAGAATGAATATAACCTTTACTAGTCATATCTAGTATTCTAATTATTCTAGATACTCTAGAGTCCTAGATTATCTAATAAGATTACAATCTTTCGTGCGACTGACGTGCAATCACATCTTCCTGCTGCTCACGAGTCAGGTCGATGAACTTCACAGCGTAGCCAGATACACGGATGGTGAAGTTGGCGTACTCGGGCTTCTCAGGATGCTCCATAGCGTCGCGCAGCTTGTCAACACCAAACACGTTCACGTTCAGGTGGTGTGCACCCTTGGTGAAGTAACCGTCCATCACGCGTACCAAGGTCTGAGCACGCTCTTCGTCGTCGTGACCAAGGGCAGAGGGGCTGATGGTCTGAGTGTTTGAGATACCGTCGAGTGCATACTCGTAAGGAATCTTGGCCACCGAGTTCAGCGAAGCCAACAGGCCGTTCTTCTCAGCACCATAGCTGGGGTTAGCACCAGGTGACAGAGGAGTACCTGCACGACGACCGTCAGGCAGATTTCCAGTATACTTACCATAAACCACATTAGAGGTGATGGTCAGGATTGAGCATGTAGGCTCAGAGTTACGATAGGTGTGGTGACGCTTGATCTTAGCCAGGAAGGTCTTCAGTACCCATACTGCTACCTCGTCGGCGCGGTCATCATCATTACCGTAGCGGGGGAAGTCGCCCTCTACCTTGTAGTCTACGTTGAAGCCTGTCTCATCGCGAATAATCTTCACCTTAGCATACTTCACAGCGCAGATAGAGTCGATTACGTGAGAGAAGCCTGCAATACCTGTAGCGAAGGTACGGCGCACGTCAGTATCGATGAGAGCCATCTCGGCAGCCTCATAGAAGTACTTATCGTGCATATAGTGAATCAAGTTCAGCGTATTCACGTAGATATCAGCCAACCACTCCAACATATCACGGAAGCGTGGCTCCAGCTCTTCCCAGGTGAGATACTCGCTGGTGATAGGACGGAACTTAGGACCGCACTGCTCACGGGTCTTAGCATCCACACCACCGTTGATAGCGTAGAGCAGGGTCTTGGCCATGTTGGCACGAGCACCGAAGAACTGCATCTCCTTACCAGTCTGAGTAGCCGATACGCAGCAGCAGATGCTGTAGTCATCGCCCCAGATAGGACGCATCACATCGTCGTTCTCGTACTGGATAGAACTGGTCTTTACCGAAATCATCGAAGCGTAATGCTTGAAGTTAGCGGTCAGACGGGGAGAGTAAAGCACGGTAAGGTTTGGTTCGGGTGAAGGACCCATATTCTCCAATGTGTGCAGGAAACGGAAGTCATTCTTGGTTACCATGTGACGACCGTCCTGTCCCAGACCACCCACCTCGAGCGTAGCCCATACAGGGTCGCCAGAGAACAGTTGGTTATAAGAGGGAATACGAGCGAACTTCACCATGCGGAACTTCATTACCAGATGGTCGATCAACTCCTGAGCTTCAGCCTCGGTCAGAGTACCTTCAGCCAAGTCACGAGTAATATAGATATCAAGGAAAGTAGACACACGACCTACCGACATAGCAGCACCATTCTGAGTCTTGATGGCTGCCAGATAGCCAAAGTACAGCCACTGCACTGCTTCGCGAGCATTCTTAGCAGGCTGAGAGATGTCATATCCATAAATCTCAGCCATCTTCTTCATCTCCTTCAGAGCTTTGATCTGCATAGATATCTCCTCACGAAGACGGATGATATCTTCACTCATCTGACGCTTACCACAGTTATACTTATCGATTTCTTTCTGCTCAATCAGGAAGTCGATACCATAAAGAGCAACACGACGATAGTCACCTACGATACGACCACGACCGTATGTATCGGGCAGACCTGTCAAGATATGATTGTGACGTACACGCATCATTTCCTCCGTATACGCATCAAACACACCGTCATTATGAGTCTTGCAATATTTCGTAAAGATTTCGTGCAACTTATCCGAGGGCTGATAGCCATAGGTTGTACAAGCTTGCTCAGCCATCTTAATACCGCCAAAAGGCATAAAAGCACGCTTCAGAGGCTTATCGGTCTGCAAACCGACCACTTTCTCCAAATCCTTCTTACTCTCATCGATATAAGCAGGTCCATAGGCAGTCATACTGGAAACCACTTCAGTCTCCATGTCAAGTACACCGCCCTTAGCACGCTCCTCCTTCTGCAATTCCTGCAGACGGCCCCACAATACATTGGTAGCCTCGGTAGGTGCCGCGAGGAAAGATTCATCACCCTCATAAGCTGTGTAGTTGTTCTGAATAAAATCTCTGAGATTGACCTCTTCGGTCCATTTGGTTCCTTTAAAACCACGCCATTCGTTTCGCATAAAAATAACTTAAATATACCTAATTGAAAAATCGGCTGCAAAGGTACAACTATTTTTTGATTCCCGCAACATTATATATAAGTATTTTACATTTTAACTCAAAGATTTTTCACGAAGAACTCCAACACCCGCTCTTGAACCTTCAAAGGACAACTATGTGGGATATCCCACAATTCCAACTCAAGCACATTATCTGCCCCTTGACTTTTCCATGTATCATGCATTATGCGGAAAGCCTTTTCTACCCCACGCACTGGGAACAACTTGTCTTGAGATCCATTAATAAAAAGCATCGGCTTCGGACAAGCCAACGAAGCCACATGCGGATAATCAAGCCAACGGCGCAACCCCGGGAAACAATTAGCGAAGCCACCATTTTCAGTACGTTTGTAATTAAAAGACATCTGTTCATCAGTCGTCACCATCCAACAAATCGATGCCCCAACCTTGACACGATCGCTCAACGCCGACAACATCCAAGCACGATAGCCACCCATAGAACACCCCACGCAACCAATCCTCTTAGCATCAACCTCAGGCATTGTTGCAAGAAACTCCGTCCCAGACAGATCATCATAAGTCATATAAGCCGAGAGATCAACACCATACATCATCATATTACCCGCGATCATATCATAATAATCCCTACGCGGTCCCTCTTTCTGACCACGTTCTCCCCACATCGGAGCATCAGCCGAGAAGACAACATAGCCATGACGAGCCAGATAATCACCAACAAATTGCCCTTCATAGAGCTGATCGACCCAACGACAAGCATCAGCCCTCACCAAGGAATCTTCACACGACAGAGGATAAATCATCTTTTCCTTACCGATAAACAAATGAGCCCCATGATCATGCAACACGTTTATTGCAGGGAAAGGCCCCTCACCATCAGGAATTAGCACATAGGCCGGAACCGAATAGTAACGTGACAAACGGACCTCCACCTTCCGAGCCTTATAGCCTTCCCGTTGTTCCTCAGCCAAGATTTTCACATCGTAGCCTTCTGGCGAAGCGGGTGGAGGCGTAAGCATACAGTCAAACACCTTCTGCCTCGCCATCTTCCGCCATTCCGAAAAATCCGACAGCCCACTATTCTCCCAGGCCAAGGGATAGGTAAGATCCTTCAGTAACGAATCTGCATACACTGGAAGGTTACGCATAAACTCATATTTACCACGCTGCTGGGCAAAGACGCTCTGTACCAACAGAGACAAAAGAAAAAATGCAGAAAATAAACACGAACGTATCATAATTATATTATTATCCACTGCAAATTTACACAATAATCTTCAAAAAGAGATACATATCCCGCAATTAAATACTATCCCACACGCAAAAAAAACAAAACACTTCAAGTTCATTCCCCTCAAACACAACCACAAACACACGAGACAAAAGAAGCCGAAACCCACATCTTTCAACCAACACGCATCCACAACTCACCAAAAACACGAAAGAAATAATGTTAAATTAGTTATATTTTGTTAATAATCAAGATTTATCGAACCTTTCAAAATTATATATTAGGTGGTTTCAAGGAAAGTTTGTACCTTTGCAGCCCGAAATATCCCTGTAAAAGACGAGGGATAACAAAAATTGGATATACACAATATTAATATATAATAAACAAAAAACAAAAACAAAACAATTATGCCTACAATTTCACAATTGGTTCGCAAAGGCAGAAAGGTAATCGTCGACAAGTCGAAGTCACCTGCGTTGGACAACTGTCCTCAGCGTCGTGGTGTTTGCGTACGTGTCTACACGACAACCCCCAAGAAGCCTAATTCGGCTATGCGTAAGGTAGCCCGTGTTCGTCTGACTAACCAGAAGGAAGTCAACAGTTACATTCCCGGAGAGGGACACAACCTGCAGGAGCACTCAATCGTGCTGGTTCGCGGTGGTCGTGTAAAGGACCTTCCCGGTGTACGTTATCACATCGTTCGCGGTACTCTTGATACCGCTGGTGTTGCAAACCGCACACAGCGTCGTTCGAAGTACGGTGCTAAGCGTCCTAAGGCTAAGAAGTAATGCTGGCCGGCGAAGGTTAAGCAAATAGCCGAAAAGAAAAAAAATCAAACAGTTTTGCTGGGTATTCTAATATGAAATGCGCTATTTAGCCGCATTCGGTAGAGAAAGGTTGAGTAAATGCTCGAGAGCGTAGCGTTGAAGACACAAATCAAAGAACAGCCCCAAGCAGAATCCAAAAACATTAACAAACAAAAATGAGAAAAGCAAAACCAAAGAAGCGTGTGATCCTGCCAGATCCCGTGTTCAACGACCAAAAGGTCTCAAAATTCGTGAATCATTTGATGTTCGACGGTAAGAAGTCGAAGTCATATGAGATTTTCTACAACTCTCTGGAGATTGTGAAAGACAAGATGAAGGATGCAGAGAAGGCTCCCCTGGATATTTGGAAGCAGGCTCTGGACAACATCACTCCACAGGTTGAGGTTAAGAGCCGCCGTATCGGTGGTGCTACATTCCAGGTTCCTACTGAAATTCGTCCTGACCGCAAGGAGAGCATCTCTATGAAGAATATGATTGCCTTTGCTCGTAAGCGCAGTGGTAAGTCTATGGCAGACAAACTGGCAGCTGAGATTATGGATGCCTTCAACAATCAGGGTGGAGCCTTCAAGCGTAAGGAAGATATGCACCGTATGGCTGAGGCTAACCGTGCATTCGCTCACTTCCGTTTCTAATAGTAATATAACAAGGTAAAAAGACAGACAATGGCAAAACAAGATTTGCATTTGACGCGTAACATCGGTATCATGGCTCACATTGACGCCGGTAAGACCACCACTTCAGAGCGTATCCTGTTCTATACAGGTAAGACCCATAAGATTGGTGAGGTACATGATGGTGCCGCCACCATGGACTGGATGGCTCAGGAGCAGGAGCGCGGTATTACTATTACTTCTGCCGCAACCACTTGTAACTGGAAGTGGAACAACAACAATTATAAGATCAATCTGATTGACACTCCGGGACACGTTGACTTTACCGCCGAGGTAGAGCGTTCACTCCGTGTGCTTGACGGTGCTGTAGCTACTTATTCAGCTGCCGACGGTGTTCAGCCCCAGTCTGAGACTGTATGGCGTCAGGCTGACAAGTACAATGTACCTCGTATCGGCTATGTCAACAAGATGGACCGTTCAGGTGCTGACTTCTTCGAGACTGTTCAGCAGATGAAGGACATTCTGGGTGCTAACCCTGTTGTGCTTCAGGTTCCCATCGGTGCTGAGGAAAACTTCAAGGGTCTGGTAGACCTTATCAAGATGAAGGCTATTCTGTGGCATGATGAGACTATGGGTGCTGAGTATGATGTTGAGGAGATTCCCGCTGAGCTGAAGGATGAGTGCGACGAGTGGCGCATGAAGTTGCTTGAGACCGCAGCAGAGTACGATGAGGCTCTGATGGAGAAATTCTTCGATGATCCTAACTCAATCACTGAGGAGGAGATTATCGCAGCTATCCGTAAGGGTACTATTGCAATGGAATGTACTCCTATGCTTTGCGGTTCTTCTTATAAGAACAAGGGTGTGCAGCCTCTGCTTGATGCAGTTTGTTCATTCCTCCCCTCTCCTCTGGATACAGAGGCAGTCATGGGTACAAACCCCAACACTGAGGAAGAGGAAGGCCGCAAGCCTAGCGAAGACGAAGCAACCTCAGCTCTTGCATTTAAGATCGCAACCGATCCCTATATGGGTCGTCTGGTATTCTTCCGTGTCTACTCTGGTAGCGTGAAGGCAGGTTCTTACGTTTACAACCCCCGTTCGGGCAAGAAGGAGCGTATCAGCCGTCTGTTCCAGATGAACTCTAACAAGGAAATCCCCATGGAGTCTATCGACGCTGGTGATATCGGCGCAGGTGTAGGTTTCAAGGATATCCGCACTGGTGACACCCTCTGCGACGAGGAGAAGCCCATCGTGCTGGAGTCAATGACCTTCCCCGATACCGTTATTTCTATTGCCGTTGAGCCTAAATCTCAGGCTGACATCGCTAAGCTTGACAATGGTCTTGCTAAGCTGGCTGAAGAGGACCCAACCTTCACCGTACGTACCGACGAGCAGAGTGGTCAGACCATTATCTCAGGTATGGGTGAGCTTCACCTCGATATCATTATCGACCGTCTGAAGCGTGAGTTCAAGGTTGAATGTAACCAGGGTAAGCCTCAGGTTAACTATAAGGAGGCCATCACCAAGACCGTGGAGATTGATGAGACCTACAAGAAGCAGTCTGGTGGTCGCGGTAAGTATGCTAAGATGCTTGTTCAGGTTGGTCCTGTTGATGAGGATTACGATCTGAAGAACAATCCTGGTCTGCAGTTCGTCAACGAGGTTAAGGGTGGTAACATTCCTAAGGAATTCATCCCCTCTATCCAGAAGGGCTTCGAGGCCGCTATGAAGAATGGTATTCTCGGTGGCTACCCTGTTGATTCACTGAAGGTTGTTGTTGTCGATGGTGGTTTCCACCCCGTTGACTCTGACCAGCTTTCATTCGAAATTGCAGCTCAGATGGCATACAAGGAGGCTTGTGCTAAGGCTAAGCCAGTACTGATGGAGCCCATCATGAAGCTTGAGGTTGTAACACCTGAGGAGAACATGGGTGACGTTATTGGTGACTTGAACAAGCGTCGTGGTCAGGTTGAAGGCATGGAAGAGAGCCGTAGCGGTGCTCGTGTGGTTAAGGCCATGGTTCCCCTGTCAGAGATGTTCGGTTATGTAACCGCTCTGCGTACCATCACTTCAGGTCGTGCAACAAGCTCTATGGAGTACGATCACCACGCTCCTCTGTCAAGTGCTATCGCTAAGACAGTGCTCGAGGAGGTTAAGGGTCGCGCAGATCTCGTATAATCTAGCATTTATTTAGGAAAGCCTAGGATGGCCTAGGCTTTCCTAAAATATCTTCGCTGAGCAAATGACTCTTTAGCGGAGAATCATATTAACAAATTAAACAAACAAACGACAATGAGTCAGAAAATTCGTATTAAGTTGAAGAGCTACGATCACAAACTCGTAGACAAGTCAGCAGAGAAAATCGTGAAGGCTGTTAAGGCCACAGGTGCAATCATCAGCGGTCCTATTCCCCTTCCTACACACAAGCGTATCTTCACTGTCAACCGCTCTACCTTCGTTAACAAGAAGAGCCGTGAGCAGTTCCAGCTGAGTGATTACAAGCGTCTTATCGACATCTATAGCTCTACTGCTAAGACTGTTGACGCTCTGATGAAGCTCGAACTCCCCAGCGGTGTTGAGGTTGAGATCAAAGTGTAGTTTCTCACAGTTGCTTATCTATTGTAAGTAACATAAAACCATCAAATAAAAAAGTGGCGTGCCTGATTATTCAGGAAACGCCACTTTTTTGTAGTTAGGTTTATGGATGATTATTCACAGTCATTCTACTCGACAACTGTCCTTGGATGATACTCGAACAGTTTCTGGTTATTGCGTAGTTTCTGTACTTCGAGATTAGGGATTACATCACCCGACCAGTTCGCCCCCCACATCGTAAAAGGCTCGCCCTCAGGCACAACAAAGGTAAAGGAGGTTACACGCCAGGGCAATGGGTCGAACACAAGTACCATAGCGAAGTAGTCGCCAGGATAACCTTCAAGCCAGAAGATCTTATCATTGGGATATCCCAACACCCCTTTGCATTTATATTGATGACCTTGTTCATCCAGAAGAATGGTATTACCGCCTCTTCCATGATACTCACGAATCCAATTCTGTTCGGTTGCGATGGCCAGATAGGTAGCATCGGCTGTGAGCCATAGAGCCATACTCTGCTCTTTCGTCGGCTTAATAAGGTGAGGATCATTATAGACTGCCCATGACTCATGATTATTTTTGTCATAGTTTACAGAGTCCTTAACCATGTGGGCCATATGGAATCGGGGAACCTCATCATATTCATACCTACTATTACGATAGCTCCTAGCCTCCCCCGTCACATCCCATCCTCGCATATACCAAGTAGGGACGCCATAAATAGCGAGTTCTTTGGCAGACTCAGGCAGACGTGGGAAGACAATTTGGAAGTCGAGCGTGGTTCCTTCCTTGCCCTTCACACTAAACACCTTATTGTAGCATGCAGCAGGAATCGTGCTACGCGCCTGATAGATAACACCTGTTTCCTTATCAAGAATACAGCTTTCCTTGTTACCCAGCCACAGATTCTTCACAATATCAGCCGACATACGGAAATAGCAATGGAGTATCGTACAATCTTCCATATTCGATGTTCCGTCACCCACCTGTATCTTTTCATCTGTCAACTGCCAGCTCATAGGAACATAAGACGATGATGGAACACCGACATTAGATGCCTCTGGGAAAATCGCCTTGATATCCGAAACCACAGGTACATTATCCACAAAGCCTATGTACTCATGCCACGAATTATTCTCCGTGTCTGTCCATACAACAGTCTTTTTCTTTGTTTTCTTATCGACAGCTGCTGCATCGGGCGACGGCACCCAGATTTGACTCTTAGCTCGCACTATTACATTATTTTCCTGGTTCGGCACGACCGTGCCCTTATACCATACGTTTGTTGTTTGTGCCTGTATGACAAGACCTATCATTGCCAAGAGGCTCAGCATCAACATCTTTTTCATATTTCTGTTGTTTTTGGGTTACTACTTATATTTGAAAGTTTATCGCGATATCTTTGGAAACACTCAGATGACACTTCGACGTCTATAGGCGAATGAGTGCCATAGAGCAGAATTTTGCCGTTCAAACGCTCAGCAATCCACAGGTACTTCAATCCCAAGCGCAAGTCCTTCAAACAGAAGAAGAACTGTTGATGAGAATAGTTAAGCAAATAGCCTGGTGTCTTGGTGTCATACCAACAGGCCGCTTGCAGAAGACGTGCAAAGAGATTCAGTTCTTTCGTATCTTCGAACACGTAGGCTACACTGATCACCGTGCTATCTTTTTTATTAAAAGAACAGTCCAGTGGCTCTGCCTTTATATGATTGTAATCAGCTAACTTTGCAATGAACCCCTCCATTCGACTGGGTGCTTGATAAGGTATTGTGTCCGTAGTCGTAGAGTGCGAGGCATAGTGCAGATTCGGATCTTTACTATTATTTGCACGAATTGCCTCAACAGTGGACACCTTTGGAACGGCAGGCTTCTCTTTCACCTTAGTCCGGGGCTTTCGTACTGCCGGTGTTTTTTTCTCATGCGAGATACTATCCTGCTCCTGCTGTTTTACCTTCGGCATAGTCTGTACCACCAAAGCTTCAGGTTCTTTCTGTATATCCGATTTCGTATCCTTGGAAGGCATCAATGTCACACCGATGCCAATAAGAACCAGCAGACTTGCAGCAACAGCCATCCAACGGAGTCGCATCCTTACAACGGGGGGTGATTTCTTACGATTAGCCATCAACGCGTCATATTCAGCCTCCCCCATCGCCAATTCGCCAAGCATCAGGCGGATGGCCTTCCATTCTTCAGGAAGATCGGGGCGCAGCAGTTCGCCAGCCAACAATCGTTCCTCCTCAGGCGACGTAGCACCTTCAAGGTATCGATCTATCAGTTTCTGTATATCGTCATTATTCATCGTCCCATTCTTTTCTTAAGTTCCAAAAATAGTTTCATTCTTGCAGCCGACACCATCGCCGATACCGACTTTTGTGGAATCCCTGTCTGGACAGAAATCTCCTTTGTGGAAAGACCATCGAGTTGCCTCATTTCAAACAGCTCTCGCTCACGAGGTTTCAATCGAGCCATGGCAGCGTTCATCAGTAACCTTGCATCCTCTGACTCCAAGGGCTCACACTGAGCGTCAGATATATCCGGCATCGAATCGACGCAATATTCATGTTTCCGCCTACGGTAACGGCTCACGCAACAATTCTTCGCCACCCTTATAGCCAGTCCCGACACATTACGACTGCTATCTATATGTTCGCAATAGCGCCAAAGCAGCAGCATCGCGTCCTGGGCAACATCCTCAGCATCATCTTGAGAACCAAAGAAATCCAGTGCGACTTTCAGCATTTGTTCACGTAACTGTCGTGCTATTTGTTCAAATTCTGAACGTTCCATACATTTATATTACGCAGAACCCATCAAAATATTAAGTTAGGAAGGACGTTTTTTTTCGAAATATGTAAAAATTAACAGTATCTTAGGAGATACTTCGCTCATTTAATCGTACCTTTGCACCATCAATAGGACATAGTCTATTCATGCAATAACCGATTATTAAACATATTAATACATATAATCTATAAAAACAAAACAAATCTATGGGATTAATTGATCAAATTATTGCGCGCGCGAAGAGCAACAAGCAGCGCATCGTACTCCCTGAGGCTGAGGAGGAGCGTACACTGTGTGCAGCCGACCGTGTGCTGGCTGAGGACATTGCCGATCTGATTCTGATTGGCAACCCCGACAAGGTACATGCATTGGCTAAGGAGAAGGGCTTGACACACATCGACAAAGCTACACTCATAGACCCGCTGAACTGCGAGAAGAGCGAGGAGTATGCTCAGCTGCTGACGAAGCTGCGTGAGAAGAAGGGCATGACCATCGAGAAGGCTCGCGAGCTGGTAAAAGACCCACTCTATCTGGGCTGTATGATTATCAAGACGGAAGGTGCCGACGGACAGATCTCTGGTGCGCTGTCGACAACAGGCGAGACACTGCGTCCTGCCCTGCAGATCATCAAGTGCGCACCTGGCATTACCTGCGTGAGCGGTGCTATGCTGATGATTACCGACAAGCCTGAGTATGGCGAGAACGGTGTACTGGTGTTCGGCGACGTGGCTGTTACGCCTATGCCTGATGCCAACCAGCTGAGTCAGATTGCTGTATGTACAGCTCAGACAGCGAAGAGCGTGGCTGGCTTCCAGGATCCCCGCGTGGCTATGCTGAGCTTCTCTACGAAGGGTTCTGCTTCACACGAGGTGGTAGACAAGGTGGTAGAGGCTACGAAGCTGGCTAAGGAGCTCGACCCGTCGCTGAAGATTGACGGTGAGCTGCAGGCTGATGCCGCTCTGGTTCCCTCAGTAGGCTCAAAGAAGGCTCCCGGCTCTGAGATTGCCGGCAAGGCAAACGTGCTGGTGATGCCTTGTCTGGAGGTAGGTAACATTGCCTATAAGCTGGTGCAGCGTCTGGCAGGTGCTACGGCTATCGGCCCCATCCTTCAGGGTATCGCCCGTCCTGTGAACGACCTCAGCCGCGGCTGCTCTGTAGAGGACATCTACTATCTGGTAGCTATCACGGCTTGTCAGGCGATGGACGCTAAAAAGTGATCATTAAGGACAGAAATTATTATAATTATTATAATTTTTCTTTGATGACAAGGCAAGAGTATAGAGACATCTATGAAGTGGTAGGTGCAGCGCAAGAAGTACATAAAACACTTGGACGTGGATTGTCGGAACTCATCTATCAGGAGGCTTTGTCAATAGAGATGAAAGAACGTGGAATGGAGTTTGAACGCGAAAAGCAATTAAACCTCTATTACAAAAATCATCTTATGGAGAAAACGTAATTTGCTGACTTCTATTATAAAGGTATTCTTATTGAACTGAAGGCAGTCGATAAGATAGCTTCGGAACATCGCTCACAGTTGTTTAACTATATGCGTATTACCCGTCTTGATAGAGGTGCCCTTCTCAATTTTTGTGAGAGGAGTCTACGTGCAGAACGATACTATTATTCACCGGAGTCAGACTCCTTTGTTCTGTTGACACAAAATAATTATAAACTCTACATCGAAGAAGAATGACCCAGAATAATTATATTAATTATAATAATTTCTGTCCAATGGTTAGAAAATTATTTCTGTCAAATGATTAGAAAATTATTTCTGTCCAACTATAATTGCAATAACAATCTGTCATAAAAATTACGATAATTATGAAAATTTTAGTTCTTAACTGTGGTAGCAGTTCAATTAAATATGCATTGTATAACATGGACGATAAGTCCGTGATGACAAGTGGTGGCGCTGAGCGCGTAGGTCTCGACGGAGCTTTCGTCAAGGTGAAACTGGCTAATGGCGAGAAGAAGCAGATCATGCACGACATTCCCGAGCATACCGAGGGCGTGAAGTTCATCTTCTCACTGCTCACCGATCCTGAGATTGGCGTGATCAAGAGTCTCGACGAGATTGATGCCGTAGGCCACCGTATGGTGCATGGCGGCGAGAAGTTCAATAAGAGCGTAGTGCTGACCGACGAGGTGCTGAAGGCTTTCGAGGCTGTCAGCGACCTAGCTCCACTGCACAACCCTGCCAACCTGAAGGGTGTGAACGCCGTGAAGGAACTGATGCCCGGTCTGCCTCAGGTAGGCGTGTTCGACACTGCTTTCCATCAGACAATGCCTGCCAAGGCATATATGTATGCCATCCCCTACGAGCTCTATGAGAAGTACGGTGTGCGTCGCTACGGCTTCCACGGAACCAGCCACCGCTACGTATCTGCTCGCGCCCTGGAGTTCCTGGGCATGAAGGCTGAGGGCACGAAGGTAATCACCTGTCATATTGGTAATGGCGGTTCAATCGCTGCCGTTGTCGATGGCAAGTGTGTTGACACCTCTATGGGTCTGACTCCGCTGGAGGGTCTCGTCATGGGTACCCGTTCAGGCGACATCGACGGTGGTGCCGTGACATTCCTGGAGAAGAAGCTGGGACTCGATGCCGACGGTATGAGCAACCTGCTGAACAAGAAGAGCGGTGTGGCTGGTATCACTGGCGGTTCAAGCGATATGCGCGACGTAGAGAACGCTGCTAAGGCTGGCGAGCCCCGTGCCGTACTGGCTCAGCAGATGTACTTCTATCGCATTAAGAAATATATCGGTGCCTATGCAGCCGCTATGGGTGGCGTTGACGTGATTGTCTTCACCGCTGGTGTTGGCGAGAATCAGGTATCTATGCGCTCTGAGGTCTGCAAGGGTCTGGAGTTCCTCGGCGTGAAGTTCGACGAGCAGAAGAACAACGTGCGTGGTGAGGAAGCTATCATCTCAGCTGACGACTCGAAGGTGAAGGTTGTTGTTATCCCCACCGACGAAGAGCTGATGATCGCTACCGATACGATGAACCTGCTGTAATCCTCATGCGGAAATAATATCTCCGCATGATTCTTGTTCATAAATAATATGGAAGGTTACAGACAGAAAGATTTTGGAGTACCAGTAAAACGTTATGTCCAAACACTCGACCTGAAGGACGACCCAGCTCTCATTGCCCGCTATGTCGAGGCTCATAGCCAATATAAAGCATGGCCAGAGATACGCGAAGGCATACGCCAGGTGGGCATCCTTGAGATGGAAATCTACATACTGGGCAACCGTCTCTTCATGATCGTCGATACCCCACTCGACTTCGATTGGGACAGTGCGATGAAGCGTTTGGCAACCCTACCACGCCAACAGGAGTGGGAAGACTTCGTAGCCATCTTCCAAGACTGTCCAGAAGGGAGTACCTCGGCAGGCAAATGGCAGTTGATGGAGCGCATGTTTTACTTGTACGAATAATCGTTCGCATAGTAATTACATAAGGTAATCCTCATTTGGCAGATACACATGTCTACCAAATGAGGATTTTTTATTCAGGGACTTGAGGTTTACTTATACTTCAAGACATACAAGCCCAACCGAACTTATGGACCAGTTCACGGGCATACCACACTTCGACATCTTTTACGATTTCAGGGTTAGACATTTCGAAATAGACCTCACAACCTCACCCAACAGGGCGGAGACGCCGATACACAAAGGATTTCAGGCAGGTGAGGTTTTGCGAAAAACCTCACTTAAACCTCACTCAAACCTCATGGGATATCTCATTGTAAAAATAGTTCAACCATTGAAAAAAAGGCAATTCGGACAAGTACCTGTTAGTGAGGTTTTTTAAAAAACCTCACTCGTCTCAAACGCCCTGTGTGTAAGGGTTTCAGAGGGGTCAAGGGGAATAGTGAGGTTTTTTCGCAAAACACTTTTTTTCTGAGAGCATATCCCTTTTTGCTCTGAGCGTTTGACGCATTCATTCGAAGAGAATCCATGAAACGCTCAGAGCGTTCCATGGGGTTGCCTGCAGCAATCCATTGAATTGTCAACAGCGTTCCATTGAGATGTCAGGAAGGTTTCAGTGGTTTCTCAATGACAAATCAATGGAATCTCAACGAGAAACGACTGAAACGATGGTGAGGTTTCAATGAAAACTCGCCGAGACTCCAATGGAATCTCGGCGAGATATGAATGAAAGAGGGAGAATCAAAGCTTCAGCTTTGTTTCCTTTCCTTGATAATCGACTGTCTGTGTGCTACCGTCAGGCAGAACGATGGTGAACTGACGCTGCTGGAGCATGCCAGAGAAGCTGCCTTGACGCTCACCAATGGTGAGTTCGCGACGGGCGTTATTCCAAGCGAAGGTGATGGTGGTATACTTGCCACGCTCATAATTATAGTTGTCGCCTTCGTCCTCATAGAGAGTAAACTTGCCATCGGCACCTGGATAGACGCGCAGCTCCAGCTTGTCCCATGCTTTCTCGCCCACATACTGCATCTCAGGACCGAGTGGCAGGATGCTGCCTGCACGAACGAACATCGGCACCTGAGCGAGCGTGGTGGTGAGCGTCACATCCTGACCGCCCTTATACTGCTTACCTGTCCAGAAATCGTACCAGAGAGCGCCCTTCGGCAGGTACTTCACTGCGGTCTTCGGCTGTGTGAAGTCGGCTGTGGGGAAGCGATTGGCAACCTCCTCAGCTGTGTACTGTGCCTCCACGATAGGAGCAGCGAGGATGCTGCGACCGAACATAAACTCATCGCCCATCTCCCATGTACGACGGTCGGCTGCGAAATCAGCAAAGAGCGGACGCATGTAGCTGTCGTTATTGCTAGTCACCTGCCAAGCAGTGCTGTAGAGATAAGGCAGCAGACGGTAGCGGAGACGGATCTGAGCAGCGATGGCGTCATAGACCGGTTCGCCGGGACGACCGAACTCCCAAATCTCACGAGGACACTCCGTACCGTGACTGCGGAACACAGGACAGAACAGGCCGTACTGCATCCAGCGCACATAAAGCTCCTGATACTGCGGATTGCGTGGGGCAGAATTGCCGCCCTGACGATTATAACGGCCTGCGAAGAAGCCACCGATATCTGTATTGAAGTTTGGACAGCCCGTCAGCGAGTAGTTGACACCAAGGGGCAACTGCTTGCGCAGTACGTCCCATGACGAGGTCACGTCGCCACTCCAAAGGCCTGAGCCATAGTGCTGCTGACCGGCGAAGGCCGAACGGGTCATGATGAACACGCGCTTCTCCCCTGCCCTCTTCTGCTCAGAGGCATTCTTGGCAAGCGCACGCTGGTTGTCATAGACGCCCTTGACAGTAGCCAAGGGGAAGGCATTGCGATAGCGACGATAGGTAGCATCGCCAGCACGATGGTCGTAGTCGCGCTCCGACATATTGAAATTGTCAGGATCGGTAGAGTCCATCCACCAAGCATCAGTACCCTCATCGAAGAGGTTCTTCAGATAGCGCCAATAGAGGTCGCGTGCCTGAGCACTGAAGGCATCATAGACGCGCACACCTGAGGGATAGTCTCTACGCGGCGGCCAGAAAGGCAGTCCGCTCTGAGGCCATGTCTCGAAATCATAGAGCAAGCCCAGTGAGTCGAGCTCACGGAACTGCTTGGTCTTAGGTCCGAAGCTTGCCCAGATGCTGATCATGAAATGGGCATGCTGGCGATGCACCTCATCGATCATCTGACGACCGTTCTGGAACTCCTCAGCGATGAACTCCATCGCATTCCAAGTATAGTTGGAGCCCCAGTACTGCCAGTCCTGGATGATACCATCGAGGGGAATCTGCTCCTTACGATAGCGGTTAACGACGCTCAGCAGCTCCTTAGCACTCTTATAGCGTTCCTTCGACTGCCAGTAGCCATAGGTCCACATTGGGAACATAGGAACATCGCCCGAGAGGGTGCGCATCTCAGCCACCACACCGTCGGTAGAGCCTCCAAACATGAAGTAATAGTCGATGCCATCGCCCACCTCAGAGTTCAGCGACATCGTATTGGCATTAGCAGGCGAATCGAACACGGTGGGAGAATAGTTGTCCCAGTAGAGGCCCCAGCCGCGGATGCTCTGGAACACATTCTGGAAGTCCTCGAGGTTCGACTGCTCCATCTTCACCTTCTTGCCGCGATGCGACAGACGGCCGTCCTGAACAGTGCCCAAGCCGTAGATGGGTTCATCCTTCTGCAAGGCGAACGTAGTGGCTACACGGCAGCCGCCCTTATCAGCACCAGCAGTGATAGGATCGACCACAAACGACTGCTCGCTGAGCAGGTTCTTGATCTTACGGCCCTGGAAGTCAATGCGGCCAGTCTTCTTGTTGACACGCACGGTGACCTCACCACTGCTGACAGTCACCTCGCTACCCGACTCGCCACGAGTCACTTTCACATCCTGTGGGTTAGCAATCACCACAAGACTCTTGTGGGAAGCAACGCTACCTACAGGGCGCTTGGTGATGTGTACAGTACGAGGTGTGAAGAACTCCACACCAATCTCATTCTGGCCTACTGTCAGCTTCACATTGTCGGCATTTGCAACGCCAACAACTGCAAAGAACGACATAAGAAGGCTCATTACTTTCTTAAGGTTCAATCGTGATTTTTTTGCATTCATTTGTATGGTAATATTTAGGTTTGTGTTATTATCGTCGGCAAATTTAGTGTTTTTTTTTCACTTATCTTCCTCTTTATGTTTTTTTAGTATTAAAAAAAAAAGACCGTGCCAACAATGTGACACGGTCTTCATCATGAATTATTCCGTACAAAACGGGTTATTTATAGGGTAAATAACAATTCTTCGTAGTGATGCCAGGAGCATTGTTCTGCAACTTGCGGCTCAGCCAGATATCACCAAAGTTGCCACCGTAGGTAGCAGCCTGGTTCTTATGCAATGCCAGACGACGCAGGTCAGAGAAGCGGGTTCCCTCGAAGGCAAACTCCATCGCATACTCATCGCACAGCAGGTCTTCCATCGCATTGATGGAGTCTTGCTTGGTGTAAGTGGTAAGTCCAAGGTTGAACTTCGCGTTGATGTCGTCGAGCTTGGCTTTGAGCACATTGCTGTAACGATAAGAAGACCACTTATCCTCGATAGCACCAGCTCCATGGAAGTGAATACCGACAAACGACTTCACTGCACCATTCTTGAAGATAGTCAGGTTCTCAGGAGTGAGGAAAGGCAGCTTGGTGGTGAGCAACTGATAAGACTCCTCTGTCAGATAGAACTTGTCGTCGGACTGCGTCTGATCAAGATCGAGCACCTTATTGCCTGAAGCATCAACAGAGTCATTACCAGCCTGATCCTTCAGATAGATATCCAAGTGACGGTAGTTGGGAAGCTCTGAGTGAATACCATTCTTCAGCACAGCGAAGGCTGCATCAGGATAGCCCATGCGGTTGAGGGCTTCAGCCAAATGGAGCCAGATAGTAGCGTTACGATAGAGATAGATGTAAGCAGTAGCAGGCTTCCGGGTGTAAACGTAAACCGAATCGGCACCTTCGCCCTGAGAAATGATCATGGCACGAGCATCACCAAGAGGACTGCTCTTCACAATCCAGTTGAATGGCTTGACAGAAACCTGCTCGGTGTAGTAGTAATACTGCGCATTACGGGCAGAGTCACGATAGGCCTGTGAGGGCACAATCTGAATATCCTCCGTCTTAGGACAGTTGAAGCCAAACGACTCATCGGCCTGAACTGTGCTCTGACGCTCCGTACCATAATAGTTATAGCCATAGGAGGCGGGGATATCAGTGGTCTTACCCATCGCGTAGTTGACAGCCATAGGGATGTAAGAGACAACATCACCAGGAGCAGAAGAATGAAGGAAAGAATTATACCACACTGGTGCTCCGTTGTAAAGAGAGTAATTCTTTGCTTCATTATAATCGGCTGGCCACTCTGTGAAGTTCTTGAAGATTGGGCTATAGTAACTATAGGATGTACTCATTGGAGAAACATAGTTCACAGAGATATTGCTTGGATCAAGGAGACCCTCATAGCGCAAATACTGGAAGTAGCATGTGGCTGCCTTTTCGTATTCGCCCAGTTCAAGATAGATATCGCCCAATACGACATTGAGTGGGACGAAGCACTTCTTAGGATTGATGAACTTCTCCTGACTACCCCAGTTGAGCGCACCGATAGAGCGCGATGTCTGGTTGAAGGTGGGAACAGAAAGCTGACTCTCGGCAAAACGTGCCTTCAGTCCTTCAAGCATCTCAGCCTCACCAGCAAGGATGGTGCGGAAGTCCGTCATATCCGTATTGGCGTTGATCTGCGCAATCGTGGTGACAGGCTCAGTGATATAAGGCACTGCACCATACTGGCGCGAAAGCTGCAGATAGGTCCACGCACGGAACGATGCAATAGCAGCATACTCGTTGATAACTACGTTCTGCTTACCGGTTGCCAGTGTGGTGTCACGATGAGCCAGATAGTAGTTACAGTTATTGATCACCTTATAGTAAAGGTACACGCTATCATACTTGTTGGTAGCATCGGCTGAGAACGAGGCCAGGTTACGCAGGTGTACAGACGCCTTATTAGTCGGTGTTACCAGGTCGCCACGCATCTCGTTCTGATAGTAATACTGGTCAGCCAACTGCTGCAAAGCCTGCATAATGCCGTAGGCATAGAAGACGGAGTCGGTCTTCTGATCGAGACCCGGGTCGAACAACTGGCGTGAGCTGTCGGACTCCAGCATATCAGAGCAGGAGATGGTGGATGATGCCAATGTGCAGGTCATCAGGCCTACCATTAGAAATTTATTTATGTTTTTGGTAATCATAATTCCTAATTATTAATTACTGATTGCTAATTTCATTAGAGATTAATCTTCACACCCATTGTAAACATGCGTCCCTGAGCGAGGTTGCCACAGTCGATGCCCTGATAGAGCTGATTGTTGCTGATAGAGAACTCAGGATCGTTGCCCTTATACTTCGTAAGAGTGAAGAGGTTGCTTCCCTCTGCCCATACAGAGATGCCCTGCAACCATGCCTGCCATGACTCTGGAAGAGGTACCTGATAGGTAAGCATAACGTTCTTCAGGCGCAGATAAGAGCCATCCTCAATCCAACGGTCAGAGAAGCGATTGTTGCCCATAGGATCGCCATAGCTTACACGAGGCAGGTCAGACACCTGACCTTCATAACGCCAGTGAGCAATCTCTGCAACCTGCTGGTTGTAGAGCGTTGAACCGCTGTTGAGGATAGCACGCTGGTAGTTGTACACATCGTTACCCAAGCTATAGTTGAAGGTCATATTAAGGGTGAAACGCTTCCAATTGAGGTTGAGGAACAGATTACCGTAGATATCGGGGTTAGGATCACCAATGACCACCTTGTCGGCTTCGTCAATCTGGCCTGGGGCATACTCACCCTTGGCATTGTAAGGATTGGTATCCTCGAAAATCATGTCGCCAGCAGCGAAATACTGCTTAGCACCTGTCTCATCTACAATATAGAGCTTAGCTGCCTGAGCATCGGCAGTGGTAGAGAACACGCCCTTGGTCTTATAGCCATAGAACACACCTACGGGATTGCCCACAGCAGTAAGGATGTTGTTGGTACCATAGATAGAAGACGTATAGCTACCATTTGCGAGAGACTTCACCTCATTCTTATAATGACCTACAGTAGCACCAACCTCTAAGTGCCAGTCAGCAGTAGAGATGGGCTTACCATTGACGCCAATCTCGAAACCGGTGTTACGTACCTCGCCGTCATTGGTCCAGTAGTTGTTGATACCACCAATGGGGTTCTCAAATGTCTTGAGTACGAGCAGGTCCTTCGTCGAATGAATGAAGAAGTCTGCATTGATGCCCAAACGGTTGTGAAGGAGATAGGCCTGCATACCGACATTGAACTTCGAAGTGGTCTCCCACTTGATTTCCTCGTTACCCACATTGGTGAGCTGCATACCAGTCTCAGTATAGTTGAAACGGACGGTGTTGAAAGAAGTACGGGCAGCATAGTTGCTGATACCGTCGTTACCACTCATATCAAAGCCTGCGTTCAAGCGCAGATAATCAACGATAGTATTCTTGGGGAACCAGTTCTCATTGGTGATCACCCAACCCAACTGAATGCTGGGGAAGATAGCCCATTTCACACCACCCATCTTGATACCGCCATTGGCATTCGAACCAAAACGGCTGTTGGCCTCAGCCAACAAAGATACAGTAGCGAAGTACTTATTCATGTAGTTGTAGTCGCCAGAGAGATACCACTGCATGTTCTTCCAAACATCGTCGGCACCCTGTACAGTCGAATATACATCATTACCGGTAGCAAGCTTCGGGTTCTTATCGTCATCGAGCTTCGTAGAGAACTGTGTGGTCAGATCGCTGTTATCATAAGAGAAATAGGTATAGCGGAAACCACCCATCGCAGCAATTGTATGTGCTCCAATCTTCTTGTTGAAATCCAAATGAGTATTGCTTAAAATATTGTTCTCCTTGGAGAAGATAGAAGATGTCTGAGAATAAACAGTACCGAGGTTCTCGATAGCGAAGGAAGGCAGACCGATGTTTGGACGATAGTATGCCTGTGAGTTACGATTCAGATAGTAGCTGAAATGAGTCGTCAACTTCCAATCCTTATTAATCTCATAGGTAGGAGCAATGGTCACATTGAAGAAAGTATTCTCATTGCGATTCTTGCGCTCGCCCTTACCATTGTACAGCAGTGCCAAGGGGTTGGCCAATGAATAGTTGCCATCCGTAAGCGTGCCGTAGAGATCGTCCGCATCAGAAAGAAGCGAAGTAAAATCATTGATATTCTTATTGTACTGATAAGGACTCAGCAAGGGGCTCTTAATCAGTGCAAGGAAGGTTGGCGATGTAATCGTTCCTGAATTGAGATCAGCAGGTGCACCATCATCAACAAGGTTCGTATTTGTACGTGAGAACGACATATCGAACTTCGTTGAGAGATTATAGAGCAGATTGATGTCCGTATTGAAACGTACATTGATGCGGTCGAAGCTGGTTGTCTTGACATTCTTCATCGTCTGGATGTATGCCACTGACAGGTTATACATACCGATATCATCACCACCCTGCACATTGATGCTGTAGTTATGGGTCAATGCTGTGCGATATACATAATCATTCCAATCTGTATCGTTATGATAGTTATTGTAATAATAACCATCCTTAGCATCATTGAGGAAATTAAACTGCAAAGGATTCGATGACGATCCGATGCGCTGCTGAACCTCAGGAATCGTTCCCAACTGCTCGACAGCATAGTTACGATACTGCGAAGCATTCATCATCGTGGGATAGTTGGGGGTAAAGGTCCAACCCACACCAAGCTTGGCATCAATACGGGTAGCCATAGAATGGCCACGCTTAGTATCAATGAGGATCACGCCATTAGCACCACGGGCACCATAAAGGGCCGTTGCATTCTTCAACACCGTCACCTTGTCGATATCCTCTGGAGAAATGGTGGACAGCATATTGAAGATATCACCCTGATGCAGTGAACGACGGCTCTGCTGCATATCGAGCTCAACGCCATCGAGGATGACGAGTGGCTGCGCATTGGCATTGAGAGAGCTAATACCACGGATGAACATCGCTGCACCTTGCTCGAGATTGCCCGAATGCATGTTCATGCGGATATCGCCACCCAGCTTCTCAGTCATCTCCTCGTCAATGGTGAGGCCATTGCCATCAGAAACAAAACTTTTCTGGGCCGTAATCGTAGTACCGTTCTCATACATTGAAGAGAAAGCACTGCTGAGCATATGGATGCGAATCTGCTGTTTCTCATCGCCAGCGATAATACTAACCTGCTGTGACAGGTAATTAGGTGTCTGCACGAAGAGCGAAGTGGCGAAGGTGGGCACCTTAATGGTGAACTTACCTTCAGCATCGGTCATCGCTACGTAATGATTATCACCAAGTGTCTGCACACGAACGCCCGACAAAGGAGCCTTGGTAGCATCGTCGACGACAACGCCCTGCACAGTGATGGTCGGATTGGTATCAACGACCTTGGTACGCTTAGGAGCCTTAATGGTCGTAGGCGCATCCTCTTCGTCAACTTCGTCCTGAGCGAAAGCCACCGAACATGCAGTCAAAGCAACGGCACAGAGAGAGAGTCTGAGACTCAAACACTGTAAAGAGTTATATATCATACTTTTCATTGTCGTCATTATTCATTAGAAGAGTTAGCCCAATAGTCATTGTATTCCTTCGGAACGAGGTAAACACCTGCCACACGCATCTGCTGGTCGTATTTCTCACGATTGGCTTTTGAGGTGTACTTCTTCGTGTGTTCCATCATAAGGCTGGGATATGCATCCGTACCATAGTAGCAAGCGGAGAATTCTACTTCACCGAGGTCAATCACATTAACACGTCCAGGATCGCCCAGATATACTGCAGTTGCAGTGCTCGTGCCGTTGTCGGTAGATATCTCTATGGTCTTCTTAGAGCCCTTGGGAAGTACTTCCAACTGCTGCTTGTTATTGCTATCCGTCCAGCTGAGCCAGAAACGGAGGTAGTAAGGCTTTACCTTTGCCAACGAGTCCTCAACCTGTGCAGGAACGGTTACCACATAGACGTGGTACTTTCCAGAGCGGACGTCTGAAAGTGCGAAGTCGAACTCAGGACGGCTGGTAGTACCATCGATGTATGCGCTGTCAACAGCAATGTAAGAGAAGAAAGGCGATTTCACATTGGAAGGGAAGAGCCACTGATGGAACATCTTTGGCACCTTGCTGAAGAGTGAATCGCGTCCCTGTTTTTTCAGCGAGTCAAGAGAAATGTTGTGCTGAGTAAGCTTATTATCCTTTACCTTCATCATGGCGGCGGGATACGTTGCTCTGATAACTGGATTGTAGGTTTGCCAAGACTTGAAAGTAAGCGAGTCGATGATTCTGGTTTTACCATTACTCATCTCGCCTGTGGAAATCGTATGGTTCACCACCTCCTGCATATCAGTGAGATACTTTCTACTTGTAGAGTAAACTGTATCCGTAGGAGCGAAAGCACTGTTATCAAAGAACGAATGGTTGCTGGGATAGCTCTTGCTGAAAACAAGGTTGCTAACAATATTGCGACAGGTCAGAGAGTCGTTCCAATTATCATCCACCTCGACAGCCTTATCAGCCTTAGCCGTAGTAGCGGTTAACGAAGCAACTTCCACCGTCTTCTTGCTAAGATCCATATAATCCATCTTGCTGATGTACTTATATAAAGAATTGATCTTTGTATAAGCATCATTCCATGCCTTATTATTCGGAATCAACATACAGAAGGTGCTGTCCTCATCCTCCAAGTCGGCACGCATGATGTCACGAATCACAGTATTGCGTTTCTTCATCACAGAGTCCAGATAAGTCTGCTTACCGTCACGAAGCGGACCAATCACTGAAGCGTTGAGATCAAGATAATACTCATCGTACTTCTGAATATAGCTCTTGATAGAGTCACATCCCTGAAGGTCATCAATATTCTCGTAAAGATTATTGTGGAACGCCGACATACCATTGATTTTGTGCATCACACCATTATTGGCAGCCAAATTGGTGGCTACATAGGGATAGCCGTCAAAAGAGCGCTGTGTGAAAGGATGGTGCTTAGAATTGAGCGAAACAATAGTCGTGCTATCAAGCGCAGCTGATACGGGGTTGTTATACTCCGTGACATGCTGTTGCATGAACTGCTTCACGATAACAGCATCATCAGTTGCCATCAAACGATTATAGTCGGCATCGCTAATAGCATTGTCAACGGGTGCCCATACAGTGTAGAATCGAGGACTATTGAGAGCCTCTGAAAACTTACATTTCTGAGCAAGACTGGCAAACTTAGTCAGTTGGGGATCACTGGAGATATTCTCCCACAACGTATTGTTAGCGCCAGGCTGATTGCCTCCACTAACTTCAGGCACTGAGTTGTAGTCAGAATAGTCAGTGCAGGATGCTGCGGCAAGCATCAAGCCTGCCGTCAGCATAACACCTATATATTTATTTGTCTTCATAATCTTTTAACTCTAAACTATTAATTAGTACCAGTCTTCCGACATCGACTGACTGTTCACAATGTCAAGTGGTACAAGTTCAACAAAGTCGAACGACCATCCAAGCTCACTATTGTTCACAAGGTTCTTGATACGCAACCAGTAGTCCTTACCCTGCTCAAAGCGTTGGGTAGTGATGATACGACGCAACATCATCGTACCATATCCTTTCTCCGTACGACAACTGGTGCCCTTGGTTATCTTGCTCGCTGCAGAGTAGATATCATCCTCATTATAAGTCAGAGGATCGGTGAGCGTATTATAGGTACCACGTGAGAATGATGCTGGTGCACGCATATAGCCACGCACATGCATTACCTGATCACTGGCAACACCATAGTCCCATGTATCATCGATCTCATCTGGCTCTGGTTCATAACCGAAGGTTGCATCGGTCATAGGATTAGCACAAGCATCAAAAGGAATGCCGACAGCCACCATGTCACTCTGCTTTGGTGAGTTACCAAGATAGAACTGCATCAGACCACCTTTACCCATAGGAGGATAAACGATACGCAACTCATAGTCACCCGTAGGCACATGAGGAAGTTTGATTGCGAAGTCATAGACATCCCATCCCTGGAACTGGTCTCCATTATGAGCGCGCCACAATCCCATCACATTGAAGCGAAGCAGGGTGCCAGGATTATAGCAGACAATGTTATCGAAGAAATTATTTTGGAAAGCCACACGGTTACCATCGCCACCACCATTCATGTTGCTCACCTCGCGAACGGTAGCAAAGCGCAAACCGTTGTTGATAAGCTCATAAAGGAAGGTAGAAGAGTCGAGGCGCAAACGCTCATGGAGAGCATCCTTCGCATTCTGGTCATACTTCAGAATACCCTTAATACGATGGATATAACCATTCAAAGTCTCTACGCTGCTGTTACGATCAACAGATACACCTGCGAACTTCAGCACATGGTCGCCATCACCAGGCATACCAAACATACCGAGCTTAGAGGTCAATGTATTGTTTGTCAGGTAACGGTTCAGCCAGAGGTTCTTTGTGGTCTTGGGGTTCGTCTCCCACACCTTCAGAAGGGTATTGGGCAGCATCGTCTCGAAATACTCCTGAGGCTCATAGCCAAAACAGAAGTTCCAAGCATTCGGGTTCATATCATCACCATCACCCAATGAACGTGCATTTCTTTCAAGCACAATACGATCGACAGGCATACCAGCACGAAGAATGTGGTAAGCAACGAACATATTCACGACATTGAACTGGTTCTTATAGTCGTCACCTGTACTGATAGTGATGCCCTTTTCGTTGATATAGTCATACCATGCGCCACAGTTTGCATACCATTCCTTACATTTAGCAACCAGTGTATTATCGCCATCCTTAGGATCATTGAAGCTATATACTCCAGCAGAACGGAACACATCGTCGGTCTCTGCGAAGACGGTCCACTTAATCAAGCACTCCTTAGGATAATAGAGAAGATTTGCCTTGTCACGATCCCAGTGGTTGGTACCCAAGTCATAGGTCTTTGGAGTTCCATCGGCATTGAGCTTCTTTTCAATCAAGAGCGTATCTACATATCCAGTAGCTTCAAGTGCAGCATAGAAGATGCTAAGATCCTTCTCGCTCTCTACACGCAACTGGTCATCAGTAGTGCGGTCAGAACGAGGGATGACCGTAGAGCAAACATGGAGGATACCGTTGATAGCCTCAATATCGCCTTCGATAATGGCAGAGATACCATTCAGACTGGTAAGACCAATATATTCGGGGTTAGAGGCATTCTCACCGAAGATACCTACATGGATATTACGGCCCGTCTTCATGGTCGACCAAGTGGTAGAAGTTCCATCGAGGTCAACCTGCATGAGCGAACCAGCAGCAAGATGGTAGCGTGAGAGGTCATCACAGAGAGAGTCAGACATCAACTCTACCTTAGCCATCACATCCAGGTTGTTCCAGTTGGCATCCTCTTTAATACCATTATGTATTACCTTTGCCTTTGAGATCTTGTATGACTCATCATAATAAAGACTGTCAAGGTAGCGGCTTACACCTTCGTTCAATGGGGCAAAACAAGTATATTCGCCATAGGTGCCCATAAACTTATCGAAGCCGCCCTTCTCCAAGATACGATAGAAAGCAGTCAACTGAGGTCTATCGAGCATGAGTTCGGCAATGGTCTTGTCCTCCGTAGAGAACAGATTGGATCCATCGGGTTCCTCGGTACATGATGCCAGACACATCACGCCAATACACCCGAGTGCCAACATTCTTCCTATATTAAATATCATTTTGTTCATATCTATTATCTTGTGAATTTGTTAAACAATCAGGGTGTTAATTATTCTTGGACTTTGTTTTAGCCTTATATACAGGATTCTGCACAAGATTTGTATTGAGCTCAATTTCATCCTGATTAATAGGCATGTAGAGGTAGCGATCATCACGCATCTTATTCTTCATAGCTGAGGGAGCAGCATACTTGCGCAAAGCCAGCTCAAAGAACTCATCACTGTTAGACACATAGCCTTCAGTAAGTTTCTTTGACAAGTCAGCCTTTGCCTTTGTATGACGATAGTTGTAGCGCATAAGGTCATACCAGCGTTTACCCTCGAAACAAAGTTCACGAGCACGCTCAGCAAGAACAAGCTCTTCCATCTTATCCTTATAGAGAGAATATTTCAACGATTTAGTAGACTGGTCAGCTTCGTCCAATGAACGATCATTGACAAACTTACAAATATCGAATGCTTCCTGATTACGGGTATCGCTTGCATCCTCACCACCCAGTTTATAGAGTTGTACGAGAGCCTCGGCCTTCATCAGCATCACATCGGTCAGACGATAGAGAATCCAGTTCTGATAGACAGCGGCACGTGTATCGCGATTGGCATCGGCCTTCTTCACACCTGCAGAAATAGTGGCAACGAACTTACGAACACCGAACTGGTCGATTTGGTCATTACCAGCATTGTAGGTAAACTCAAAGAGGCGCTGATCAACAGCATTATTCCACACACCTGAGCCATCGCTCTTCTCTTTTCCATACAGTGCAGAAGCTGCCACGCAGCCGAAGCCATTAGAAGTGGAATTATTATAACGGAAGTACATCTGATCAAGTCCTGTGTTTGCAGCATTCGAGTTACGGAACTGCAACTCAAAGATGCTCTCTTCAGCATTCTGACCATTCTGTCCGAAGATATCATCATACATATCATCGATATCGGAGAGGTAGTAGTCTTTCTTCACATCATCACCTCCTGGACGACGTCTTCCATACTGTTCGTAGGCATTTTTCTTGGCTGCGATCACCTTGTTACAGCAGTCCACACATGACTGATAGTCGCTTGCATCGCGATTAACCGAACCGCGCCAGAGGTAAATATCAGCCAACAGAGCGTTGATACCATCTTGATTCAAGTAGCCCTTATCGCGCCAGTCGCCGAAGGTAGAAGACGACACGGCATACTTTGAAGCTTCCTGCAAATCGTTGATACACATATCAATTACCTCAGCAGGACTCTTCTGCGGAGCATTCAGGTCATCACTACTGTTCAAATAAGCAC
>Ga0265298_10000686_pt1 | contig 49506 bp, 40 predicted proteins | sample AusTroGonzalo_MG_3_FD_193486 | JGI IMG/M metagenome (GOLD analysis project Ga0265298, IMG submission 193486) | Bovine rumen microbial communities from tropical cattle in Woodstock, Queensland, Australia - Gonzalo_01 | ecosystem: Host-associated > Mammals > Digestive system > Stomach > Rumen ...
AATAAAGCGTGAATTACATCCATATTGGGAAATCATTGCAGCACTACGTACCATACAGTAATTATTATCATCACACACCACACAGCACCTACCAACACTTCCTGAGCATGATAAAAGTATATCTCCTCTTATAGGGTTACATCTTTTGCTTATAATGCTATATTCCACTCCATCGATATAATCCACATTATCAAGCCTTAATGCATCATCATGGATATTTCTTGCAGAAAGAAGATAATATCCGCAGTATGATTCAACTCGTTTAGGAGTATTGTGTTCTCCGTCTGTAATTTGCTTTGAAATACTATCCAAATCTACTAACAACCATTCTTTGGGTATTTTTTTCTTCAATCTATCCTTGAGACTGTTCTGTACTTTCTTTTGTTTCTTCTTTTTTATTGCTGAAAGATGCTGCTGGATACTATAAAAAAATTCTTCCGAACTAAACTTATGCTTTTTCCTCCATCCTTCCGTCAATTCTCCTGTAAACGCTTTATGCAGAATTGCAGCTTTGCGATTTTCATAGCCGTCAATAACAGCTTGTGCTTTTTCTTTGGCTTCATCAAGTTTTGCAAACAGGCTTTCGATGCGGTCAACAATGCGTTGCTGCTCACTAAAGGGAGCAATAGGAACAGGAATTGTATCCATACTAGACTGTGTTAATTTTAACCGTGTTGTTCCACTTACATAACCCGTAAAATCAAATATGTTAAGATAGTGTAAAAGATAGACATTCCCAACGTGGCCGAAACGAGATTTCAATATATGAGCATGATTATTCACCCACGCTTTTCCTGATATAATGTACGCTTTATTTTTCGCTTTATCTAAAAATGGCGCTCCGTCTTCACCCAACAATACAAGTTCTTCATCTGTCAAATAATCATCTATCCAACCAACTTGGCCTGTAGCGCCATAATAAGGAATACTGCCCGCCCGCCCAGAACGTTCATCGGCGTTTATTGGTTTTCGGAAACTATCCTTACATTCGGCAAAACTTGAGGTCAAATACCCCCAGCACCAGTTATCCGGTACTTTATACGGATATTCTGTATTTGGCACCAAAGCTTGTTCCAATTTTTCTTCTAGGGTAAGCGTACTATCTTTCTTTGCTGTTTTTGCCATATCAATTCTCCGCTTTTTGGAGAGATTTCAGCTCATTTACTACGCTTTTAAGCAAATCCGCTGCCTCTTCAAGCTGGGCGATTGCTTCTTCTCCGCTCTCGATAGGATCAGGCAATTCATCATAATCCTTGATGGAATCATCGCGAATCAGGCCGAGATCAAGGCTGTCATCATGTTCTTTTTCAATCTCTTCTCGGGTGAATTTGCTCCACCTTTCCCCTGTGCGTTTGCTGGGATCACGGTAACCTTCCATGAACTCGTCGAAATCACTCTTGCGCAAAGGACGGGTTTTACCGAATCCATCCTGATTTGTACGCAGGTCATAATAAGCGATTTCTTTCGTATTCCCTTTTTCCGTCGTGCCGCGGGTGAAAAACAAAACATTGGTTTTTACGCCCTGCGCATAGAAAATACCGGTTGGTAAACGCAGAATGGTATGCACATTGCAAAAATTCATCAGCTCACGGCGCACACTGGTGCCGTCACCTCCGACAAACAGCACGTTATCCGGCAAAACTACAGCGCAACGAGCCTTTCCGTTCGCTTTAAGGCTGCGGTATATGACTTGCAGGAAATTCAACTGCTTGTTGGACGTGCGGAAAGAAATATCATCACGTGTAGGACGTTCACCGCCCTTCTTGGTGCCGAAAGGCGGATTGGTCAGAACCACATCGAACTCTTTAAACTTTTTGGCGTTGGAAGAAAGAGAATCCATGCATTCGATGTCGGCAGAAACATTGTGCAGATAGGCATTCATCAAAGCCAGACGGTGCGCATCCGGCACCAGTTCCACGCCGCCGAAACTATGTTCAATCTGGTTTACTTCCGTATCGGTCAATTCATAGAAAGACCTGCCTTTCGTCGCAATTCGATAGGCGGCAATCATAAAACCGAACGTGCCGCAGGCGGGGTCGAAGCATTTTTCGCCAAGCTCTGGCGCAATCAGTTCAGCCATCACATCGATCAGCACGCGAGGCGTGAAATACTGACCTGCACCGGATTTCTTTTCATCGGCGTTTTTCTGCAGCAACCCTTCGTACAGGTCGCCCAAGCCCTCATTTTTAGCATCATACCAGTCCAATTTGTTGATTTCTGTTATGATTTTTTTCAGATTGCGCGGTTCATCTATGCTGGATACGGCTTTCACATAAATCCGACTGATCTCGTTCAATGGTGCAGAACCAAGCTCTGTTAAAAGGGCATTATAATATTTTTTCAGCTCAAGCCCTTCCAGCTTCGTCAGATTTTCCCATGAATACTTAACAAGAGCATCAAATTGTTTTTTCTGTTCTTCATCTAATTTTTGAACAGCATCAATGAGTTTCTTTTCCGTTCCGGTTTCATAAATCATTTTAAGGAACAAAATATAAGTCAGCTCCGTTACATACTGATGATATGTGATTCCGTCATCTCTCAGAATGTTGCAGAGATTCCATAGTTTTTGAACGATGTCTTGTGTACTCATTATGCTGCTCCCTCATAAATATATGTATTCAGTTCCCGGATCAGATCTGTCAGTTTACCGTCGAATTTTTTATCGAAACGTGAGAAACCGCCATCCTTCATAAACGCAGGGGCATCAAATGTTTCACGATTCAATATACTTTCATGAAGCATATAAGTTTTGATTTTTTCCAGCATATCCAGTTGTATCTTGCTGAAGTTATGTGCTGTTATCAGTTTTGCGAAAGCTGCCTTGACACGATCTTCATGGTTCACGATCGGTGTGTTCAATACTGCCTGACGAACATAGGAAATAATATCAGCGATGATCTCTTCGTTTTTTACCTTGCTCATTGCTTTATTGAGATTAGTTTCAGAAAATTTCTCTTTGTCCAAAATCAGCTTCAATTCCCGCAGTTGCGCACGTGTCATATTGCTTGGTTTAGTGCAGGCAATATGGATAGCTTCGATTTTATCCTTGTTCTCGTTTATAAAAGTCGTAAATGATTCCAGATAATCCTCTGGTTTATCTGTTTTTCCATAACCACGTGTGGTTTCATACAAGGTATCTTCTTTATCTGAGTGATAAACAAAAGATTTCTGACCATGAAGACCGTCGACCCAAAGCAGAAAATCATAATCGGTGTGACAGCGTTGAATAAAAGCTTCCTCGGTATATCCTTTCAGTTCTTTGACATAAGATTTGAGATCGCCGCCATCAAGATATTCTGAAACCGCATACTTCTGTTCTTCTGTAAGACAATGGTTTTTCTGCTGAAGTTTTGCCAAAATACTATCTTTTACTGGCTGTTTGCTTGTTTCACTCGGACGAAAAAGATCCTGCAACAGTTCCTCCATCGTCTTCTGAACAGAAACAGACTTCATACCGTTTCCTCCGTCAAGATCCTCAAATATTTTGACGGCATCAAAAATATTGAAATGCGTTTTCCCGATTTCCGGACAGAGTCGTGTGGCACGTCCCAACATCTGCTCGAACAAAATACGGCTGTTAACCTTCCTCATAAAAACAAGATTGCAGATAGCAGGCACATCAATACCGGTTGTCAGCAAATCAACGGTCACGGCAATATTGGGATATTGATCGTTTTTATATTTATTAATGACCTGCAGGATTTTCTTTTTGTTGCCGCCGGCAGTTTTCCCGGTAATCTTCATAATGGCATCATTGGAAACCCCATAAGACTCATATATATTGCGGAGCACATCAACGATTTGATCTGCGTGAGCATCGTTAACTGCAAAAATCAGAGTCTTTTCCTTACCTTCAGGGTTCAGATAATTGGATACTTCTTTAAGAACTTTGTAAGTATGATCCGGAAGAATGATCTTTTTGTTAAACTCAGAAACATCAAAATCCAGCTCGTCCTTCATAACAGAGCTATCCGAAATTTTGTTAGTATTTGGATCATAAATTCCAATTGGTTCTCCTACTTCGAATTTAGCCTTGTTTTCAATGAAATCTGTGTTGATTTTATATGGCGGATCGTAATCCACCAGCCAGCCGTCGATAACAGCCTCCCGATAACTATAGGTAAACACTGGCCTTCCAAAAATTTCTGTCGTATGAAGCGCAGGAGTTGCAGTTAAAGCAATTTTAACAGCATCGAAATACTCAATTACCTGTTTGTATTTGCTAATATAATCATCCTGATTGCAATAAAGCATTTCTTCATCCGTCATTTCCTGATCAAGAATATATCCGCGGTGCGCCTCGTCTACAATAATCAAATCGAATGAGCCGGGTGTTAAATCCGGCTTGTCTGAAAGGATTGTCCTTTTCAACAGACCTTGAACCGTTGATATACTTACCTTTGTGTCAGTATCTATGGTGTGATCATCGATATCGCTGATTGAATAAATTTTATCCAAGGAGAGCAAGTCTTTCAGTTTGACATCACGGAATGTATCCATGGCCTGTTCGCCAAGAGAGACACGATCAACCAGAAAAAGAATTCTGCGGAAGCGTTTGGATTCAAGCATTTTATAGATAAGACCAAGAATAGTTCGCGTTTTTCCAGTTCCCGTAGCCATCGCAAGCAATGCTGTCGGTTTACCCTCTAAAATAGCTTCAGTAGCTTTGTTGATAGCTTCAATCTGGTAATCTCGCAGGTTAAGTCCGGCAGGATCCGTCATAAAACTATTGTCGGCCGATTCAAGTTTTTCATTTGCCTTTTGAATATCCTGATCCAATCTGGCTTCCATGTCTTCAGGGCTGAACCAATTTCGGATGGGATAAGACAGATTCGCCTGATTTCTGACATCCAAGAACCAAATACCAGATTTTGTCCGAAGCTGTTCCAAGTAAGCACGTCCGTTAGAAGCAAGCAGGAAGGGGACTTGGTATTTACCCCAGGTTCCAATTGTATATGGCAAATCCTCCTCTCTGATATGGGAAGCATAATCCTTTATTTGAACATCAATAGTGGATGCTACATCTTCTGACACTTTCTTTGTATCCATCATCGCAACCAGTTTTTCTCCGATGAAGAAAGCATAGTCTGCGTAACCGTGATCCTGAAAAGCAGAATTGGTAGGCCATTCGCTGATCGCAATATTCCGTCCTTTGACTGGTCTTGTTCCTTTACTGTAGCGGAGATTCTTGGTATCTACTTCCCAACCGGCTTTTCTGAGCTGATCATCAATAAGGCGGCGTGTCTGGGCTTCTGTCCAGTTCATCATGGAAGAAACTTTTTCAGACTGTTTGATTCGTTCGATTTTCGATGTTCCGGAAGCTGCTGTTGAAACTGCTTCCAATTGCATTGAGAGTTCGGCGATCCGCTGTTCCTGCTGTTTGATTATCGCTTCAAAATCATTACGACATTTATCTTCCGGCATGACAAATTCGGATACTGCAAAATTCCAATCACCGTAAGTTTTCATAAACCAAATTGCGATGTTGTAAGCCATAGATAAAAGAGTTTGGGCATCTTCGACAGAATCTGAACCGGCATGCACAGCTGAATTTCTTTTTTTACGCAATAAATAAAGCGTATTGTCAACATCCATAGGCAAAAGACCGGCACGTTTCAGCAAACGAATACGATTTGCATGAGTATTATCTTGTTTCGGTTCAGAAATTCCTTCAAACAGCATAATTTCCTGAACCATACGCTCGGCAAATATCCCGATCTTATAAATGCAGGCATTCGGGTCTGAATATAAATAGCTTTCAGCATTTGCTCCTATTTGAGCTAACGCAGGCCAATATCTGTCAAGAAAAGTAAAATTTGATTTCATCTTACCACCTCATCCATTGGATAATAGCTGAAAGCAATATGTAAATCAATCAGTTACCTCTTTTACTAAATTCCCACATATTTTGAGTGTTTTCCAATATTTATTTTCATGATTCCTTTTTCATCCAACGCTCCGTTTTTCGTCCGATTTTATCGATTTTTGGACGAAAATCATTTGCTGTCCGCACGGACATAAAATGTACTTTTGCCTATACCTTCCCGGATAACAAAACCTTCTTCCGTAAGTTTCTTCAAAGCTGCAAGAGCTGACGATCTGCTTATGCCGGGGCAGTGCGAAACAACATCCGCTCCTGTAAATTTCCCGATTTTTTCTTCAACATACTGTCTGACGATGTCATAAGCTTTGCTTGTACTGCCGCCTCGCATCATTCCGACACGGTCTTCAAACTCGATGTAGCAGGCTAAAATCACCTGAAGCATATATTTTATGAACGGTGTCGGATCATTTTTGTTTTCATGCCACTCTTTGTCAGCTTCCTCAAGCGCGTCATAATACAAATCCTTTGTCTTTTCTATCTGTTTTTCGATACTTATGTATTTTCCTACATTGTAACCGCATTTATAGAGAAGAAGCAGAGTGAGAAGTCGGCTCATTCTGCCGTTGCCGTCATTGAACGGGTGGATGCAGAGAAAATCGCAGATGAAGACCGGAATCAGAATCAGGGAATCTATTTTTTCATTTGCGATTGCCTGTTCGTATGCGTTGCACAGTTTTTCGACCGCCTCCGGCGTATCATAAGGCGCAATCGGAGTGAATCTGGTGACGACAGTGCCGTCCGGTCTCATCTCGTTGATATAATTCTGGACATTTTTAAAGTGTCCTCCGAAAGAAAATCCCGCTCTTTTCAACAGATCACGGTGAAGCTGAAGAATATAGGAAGGACGCACCGGAATATGCTCGTTGCTTTCGTGGATCGTGTTCAAAACATCGCGGTATCCCATAATTTCGTCTTCGTCACGGTTTCGCGGAGTCGTTTTTTCTTCAAACAGCTGCTTCATACGGGTGCTTGTCGTGACGATCCCCTCGATTTTGTTGGATGCTTCTGTGCTTTGTATCTTGGCGATTTCCACCAGACGGTTAAGTTCCACCGGTTTCTGACGGATAAACAGATCCTGCTTTCCCTTGCATTCGTGTATTTTGGCAACAAGATTCAAAATATCCGAGTTCCATTTTTTTTCTGACAGTTGGCTGTAATCAAAATTTCTCATAAACTCCTCCGTTTTCGTCCAACGTGCACATTTTTCGTCCAATTTTGTCGATTTTTGGACGAAAATCAATTTTTTTGGACGAAAAATCCGTTTCAACTGCCTCATAAATCAAGCCAACTACATCATTTTTCGGAAAATGATGTAATTGAAATTCTGGAATTTTGTGAAAAATCTGTCAAAAACAGCCGGAATTTTGTGAAAACTTCACACGATATCCGCCGGCGTGCATCTGCTGACATTGATGAGGTCTTTGGGCGAAAGCTCGACCTGAAAGCCGACTTTTCCTGCGCTGACATAGATTTTTTCGAGATTTTCCGCGGTTATGTGCAGGAATGTCGGGAACTGTTTTTTCATTCCGATCGGCGAGCAGCCTCCGTGGACATAGCCGGTGAGCGGAAGAAGCTCTTTCTGTTTTATCATTTCGATCGATTTTTCACCTGATGCTTTCGCCGCTTTTTTGAGGTCAAGTTCTGCGTGGACGGGGATTACAAAAACATAGTGCTGGCCGCTTTTTCCCTGGGTGACGAGCGTTTTGAAAACATTGGACGTATCTTCGCCTAAAATCGCGGCGATCTGAACACCTGTCAAAGTGGCGTCAGGCTCGTATTCATGCGCGGTGTAAGCGATTTTTTTGCTCTCCAGAACGCGCATGACATTGGTTTTTTCGGGCTTTTTCATTTGATGGCTCCCTTAAATTAGATCCCTTTCCGCAGGATTTCCAGATAATTTTCGTAGGAATAGATCCTTGATTTACCAGATTTTGCGGTCTGTTTAAGGATTCCTTTTTCGCAGAAAGCTGAGATATAGTTTGCGACAGTATTGTATGAAAGGTGCATGGCGGCAGCAGTTTTTTTTGTTTCGAGAATAGGAAATTGTTCTATGTAATCTAGTAATCTTAACAAGTTGCGATTTCTTGTAATAAATTTTTTCATGGCCGCGGCTGTTTTATTTGGTTCGGTGTTGGGAACTTGTTCTATATAACGCATGATTTCAAACGATTTTTTCGTTTCTGTGAGAATTTTTTCATTTTTCTGCCGCAATGCCGTTAAGCGGTCGATGGTTTCAGTCGCGTCTTCTGCTGTTTCAGCGATTCCGCGGAGAAAGAATTTGATCCACTGCTCGTAATTGCCCGCTTTTCTGACTTCTGCCATTCTGTCGTAGTATTCGATGCGGTTTGATTTCAGAAAATACGAGAGATAAAGAACCGGAGATGATATTGCCTGATTCTGCATAAGAAAAAGTGTTATCAGAAGCCTTCCGATCCTGCCGTTGCCGTCAAGAAACGGGTGAATCGTCTCAAACTGATAGTGCAGAAGCGCCGCTTTGACGAGCAGATCCATCCCGTCGTCGGCGTTCATGAATTTTTCAAAATCAGAGAGACATTCCGTCATGTCATGCGGATTCGGCGGAATATATCTCGCGTTTTTCAATGTGCTGCCGGCTCCGCCTATCCAGTTCTGCGAAACACGGAATTCTCCCGGAGTTTTGTCGCATCCGCGGACACTTTTCATGAGTACTGCGTGAGTTTCACGGATAAGCCTGTTGCAAAGCGGAAGATCGTCAAGTCTTTGAGTCGAAAAATTTATTGCGCGGTCATAGTTCACGACATCCGAAACATCGGCGTTTGCGTTTTCATCCGCTTCGGGATTGAGCACATCGTCAAGCGTGCACTGCGTCCCTTCGATCTGAGACGAAAGAAGTGCTTCTTTCCGCACATACATTGAAATAAAAAGGTTTTTGTTTGGAACTCTGCCGGCGACACTGTTCAGAACCGCCAGTTTTTCATGGGCTTCAGTTAGAAGCTTCAGCATTTCGGTATCGACTTCAATCGCCGGAACCGGCGGCAGCGGATTCGGATAAAACGAAAAATACGCACTTTCGCCGCTGAAATTCTTAACTGTTTTTCCTGCTCTGTTTTCCATCACTCCTCCTTGAGTTTTCCGGTTAATTTTAATTAAGAAATTTCAAAAATCAATAAATTTTTGAGTTTTCTTGTCAATTTTTGGAAAGAAATTTCAAAAATCAACGAATTTTTGAGTTTTCAGAACAAATCGCTGTGGCTTCCTGTCCGGTACAAAGAGAGAACAAGAACATCTTCAGAAATTTTGTAAATCAGAAGCCAGTCGGGTTCGATATGGCATTCGCGGTAGCCGCTGAAAACGCCTTTTAATGCGTGATCCGAGTATTTTTGCGGAAGTTTTTCGCCGTCGGCGAGCATAGAAATGACTTTTTTAAGTTTAGGAATGTCGCAGCCGCGTTTTACTGCCTGCTTGTAGTCTTTCTTGAACTGGGTTGTTATCTGAATCGAGTATTTCATCAGTTTTCAAGTTCGTCAAAAAGTTCGTCAACGCTCGAAAATCTTTTTGCATTCGGATCTTTGATCATGCGGTCGCCTTCTTCCAATGCCGCTATTGTTGTTGCATTAGGATTTTCAAAACGAACCTCGAACGGTAATCCGTTGTGGTAAATCGCCTGCCTTAAAAAGACATTGATCGCCGTGGTCATATCCATTCCGAGATTTGCAAAAAGCTGCTGGGCTTCCTGCTTTACGGTTCTGTTCATCCTGATTGTCATACTTGTGTCTGTTTTTGCTGCCATAATTCATCTCCATCCAAGCAAAACCAATATTATTATATTGTTTTTATGTCTGTTGTCAATACTATAAATGTTTAAAAGATGTGCTTTGGAATTATTGTGTAGAGATCGCGAGTCTTAGTTTTAATCGTCCAGAAGTTTGTCAATGACTTTGTCAATCGTTTTTGTAGCACGGTCAACAATATCCCAGGTGGTATAGGCGAAAACATCCACAAAGATATTGAAAATAACAAGAATTATAAAAGAAATAACGGCTTCAAAGGTTGAACATTGCGGCTCTTGAACGCAGTGCCACCACCACCAGAACGAAAAAATCCAGATTGCTGCAAAGACCAAAACTATGAAGATTTTTAAGACTTTGTAGATGAAATCGATGAATTTTTCCATGCTTACCTCCTTGTAAAAGAGCTGATCATCTTGTAAGCAAACCCGACCGCAACATCAAAAAAGCCGTTTATGAGCATCAGTGCGGCAAAATCCCCAAAGAATCCGCCAAAAATGTATTTTTTGCTTAAAAAAGCTGATGTCCAGAGAAAAAGTCCTGTAATCCAGCCGCCGATAAGAAGAATTCCGGTAAAAACAGTGAGACATCCGACTTTTTCATATCCCGGAATGAACTCGTTTTCCCCGCCGCTGACGATTTCAGACTGCGGAACATAATCACCTTCCGAAGAATCGTCCTGCGTGCCCCAGACAAGCAGATGCGGTATAATCGACAATATGCAGACTGGCAAATATGTCACAAAATAGAACCCGAGAAAATGAACGAAAGAATAATCCTTGAACAAGTCATAAGGCGGCGTTTTGTCCAGGAAATATTCATAAATTAACGGAGTTACGGCAACAATTACAGGTATTGCAATGTAGGCATATATACATAATTTTGCCCAGATATATGAAAAATGTCCCCACGGTCCCGGAGTTTCAATTTTTAAAAGTTCGTAATATTCTTTCGAAGATTTGGTTTTTATGATGTTTGTCAGCAGATTTCTTTTCATTTTCAACCTCTGAAGTGCTTAATTTAAATAATGCGTGAAAGTGTAGCACACAAAGAACTTTTGTCAAATTGAGAGTTGCAACGGACCGTATCTGAAAGAAATCAACAATTTTTTGAGTTTTCTTGGATTTTTCGCTCCGCTCAGAATGACTGTCATGTTGAGCAAAGCGAAACATCTTTTGACCCCCTATTTAAAATTTTTCCGACTTCTGGAAAAATTCTCAATAGCATTTAGAAAATTTCCAAAATAAGAAAAAATTCTCAATAGTGTTGCGAATTTTTCTAAAATAAGTAAAATTTCTCAATAGGTTCTTTTTTGGAGGAGTCCGGGCATGATAAAAAGAGAGAAATATCTCGCTGAAATCCGTGGTTTTTATGACAGCGACCTTATAAAGATCATCACTGGTGTCAGAAGATGCGGAAAGTCGGTGATTCTGGAACAAATTATGGAAGAAATAAGGCTCCGTTCCGACAATGTGGTCTATCTCGACTTTGACGACAGGGCGGTAACTTCTTCAATAGAAAGCTGGAAAGATATTGTTGATTATGTAAATTCGCACAAAAAAACAGGACTCTGCTATGTTTTTCTCGATGAAATTCAGGAAATCGAAGACTGGGCATTTGCATGCCGCTCTCTGAGACGCGAAAACTGCTCGGTTTTTATCACAGGTTCAAATTCAAAACTTCTTTCAAAAGAGTTCACAAGCGAACTTTCCGGAAGATATGTCGCGTTCAGGATCCGTCCGTTTGTCTACAAGGAACTTTCCGAATATGCAGAAGAGCTCAAAAAAGAGTTTACGATCACCGACTACCTTGTCTGGGGCGGCTTTCCGAAAAGGTTCGAACTTAACGGAATCGGCGAAACGAGAAGATATATTTCTGAACTTGACGAGACGATAGTTTCAAACGACATTATCAACCGCTACGGCATAAGAAAATCTGTCGAATTTAAAAAATTCGTGAACTTTATGCTGATTTCAAATGCCAGGATTTATTCGGCAAAATCGATCTCGAACTATATGAAAAGCTGCGGCATCGACTGCACTTCGAACACCGTTCAGAAATGGATAAGTTATCTTGCTGCCGCTTACATCATCGATGAAATCCCGCGCTATTCCAAAAAGGCGAAAAAAGAGCTCGAACAAAGCAAAAAAATCTACAACTGCGATGTTTCGCTCAATTCGATACGGTGCAAAGACAACCGCTTCGACTTGACGCACAATCTTGAAAATGTCGTCTACAACGAGCTCGTTTTTATGGGCTACACTCTCTCAGTTTTTGACAACGGCGGAAAGGAAATCGATTTTATTGCCGAAAAGGAAAATCAAAGATACTACATTCAGGTTGCATACAGCATTGCCGAGGAAAAAGCCTACGAACGTGAACTCGGTGCATTCGATTCCCTGACGCAAAGGGACAGGAAAATCATTGTCACGAACGACGACATTGACTATTCCACCAGCAATATCGACCACTTGAAACTCAAAGACTTCCTTTTGATGAATGATTTGGAGAGGAAGTAAAAGATTTTTGCGTGCAAGCTGTTAGCCCGATTTCCTCTCGCCACATTGGAGAGGGGAAGAAAAGGGTGAGTTTTCCCCTTGACAAAAGCACTTTTTTGTCTACAATCCCCGCCGCTTCATGTTGTTATTAACAAATCAGAAGTATGAAAGGTGGTGAAAACCAATGCGTAGACAGAAAATCATCGCTCCTTTGGAGGTTTATGTTTCCGACGATCTCGAAAAGGCGATAAAGATCCTCAAGAAAAAAATGGCTCTCGAAGGTCTTTACAAAGAAATCAAAAAACGTCGTCATTACGAGCCGCCGTCAGTCCGTAACCGCCTGAAAAAGGAAGAAGCGGAGAGAAGACGCAGAAAAAACATGAAGAAAAAAAGAGGTTAACTCCTTTTTTTGGTTGAAGCCGCCCGAAAGGGCGGTTTTTTTTATCCTGAAAATCCCGAAAAATTGAAAGTTTTGCGGTAAAAATCAAATAAGATGCTAATTTTCTTCGGCGATCGGAAGGAATCCGCGTCCGTAGATCTGGTTTGTGTCGAAAACGGAAATGAAAGCGTCTTTGTCGGTGTCTCTGACGAAATCCTGAAGCGCCGAGAGTTCGCGGCGGCTGAGTGCGGTGTAGATGACTTTTTTGTCGTCGTGACCGTACATTCCCTGAGCAAAGAAGAATGTTCCGCCTCTTCTCAGTTTGTGAAGAATAAAATCGCTGATCTCCTCGTGTTTCGATGAGACTACAAAAACAGCTTTTCTGTTGTTTCCGCCGAGCATTACAGCGTCAAGCACCTTGCCAGTGAGATAGATCGTGATGAGGGCGTAGAGTGCGAGGGAAAAGTCTTTGAAAGCGATCACACCTATCGAAACGATTGCCGAATCAATGAAGATAAGAAGCTGACCGACAGAAATTTTAGTGTATTTGTTGATTATCTGCGCGATGATGTCGCTGCCGCCGGTTGATGCTTTCGCTCTGAAAATAAGGGCGAGTCCGACTCCGATGAGAACGCCGGCGACCAGACTGGCAAGAAACGGATCCTGAACCGGTGAAGCGATGTATTCCTGGCCTTCAGCGAGATCTTTCGGACGGAACCATTTGAAATTTTCTATCATTTTCGACTGGAAGTCGATGAAAAACGAAGTCGCGATCGTGCCGACAAAAGTTTTTACGCCGAAACGAGGTCCCAGAAGGTATATGCCGAGTGCGAAAAGCGGGATGTTGAACATGAGTCCGACCGTTCCTGTGGGGAATCCGAAAACGTGGTGGATGACGATGGCCGTACCGTAAACACCGCCCGGAACGATCCTGTGCGGGTCTGCAAAAAATGAGTAGCCGGATGCCATTATCATCGAGCCGAAGATTATAAGAAAGTAGGATTTGAACCATCTTGCCGAATAAAGTTTATCGGTAAAGAAGCGTTCTTTTGACAAAAGGGACATGATTTTCTCCATTAAAAATAACAAAAAACCAAAAGCGGCGGCAATATACGGAAAGTTTCCGAATAGTCAAATCTCAAAGCCGTTATTTTATCAGGAAGACGTTTTTATGCCGTTCAGAGCTTTGCACAATGTTCGATTTATATTGACATTTCAGATTTTCTGAATATGCTGTCGCGGTTTTTTGGTTCTAACCATTTTGGAGGGTATAAAAAATGGCTAACAAAGATTTCGAAAAAATAACAAGACTTCCTGTTGACGAACGTTGCGAAGGCTGCGACAAAGTTGAAGCTACAGAGGCAGGCAGCTTCTGCAAAAAATATGCAGATCCTTCATTTCACTGGGAAAATGATCAGGTTTGTTCTTTTGCTTCTCATGTAAAAAGAGAAATTAAAGTTGTTACTAAGAAGCTCAATCCTCTTAAAGCTTCGAAAAGAGCAGCCGGCAAAAAGAAATAAGTTTCTGAATTTTGGAACACTTCTATTTTATTCAATTCCCCGAACAGATCTTCAATCTTCGGCAGAACATTCCGGACGGTATTCCTGTAATTCCGTTTTTTGACAATTTTGAGACTTTCAACAGAATCATTGCCTCTTTGAAGCGCAAAAAATCTGTAACTGCCGTATTTTACGAGAAAAGTTCCTATCCTTTCGAGCTTTTTTTACAGAATTGCAATACTTTTGATTATGTTTTTCTGACAGATTCATCAGTTGTAAAACCTTTGCGTGAAGCCGGTTTTTCCGGAAAGATCGCTCTCTTTGCCGATTTCAGAATGACGGCATACCCCGACTTTTTCAAAAATTCCGGTGTAATGCCCGTTGTCAGCGGAAAATCCAACTTCGATCTTGCGAAAAAGAACGGCCTCGAACCTGTTTATTTCGTAAGCGACAAAGCGTGCATAGCCGAATTCGGACTCTGCCTTTCGAGGAAAAGTATTCCGCAGAACTGCTTCAACTGCGACAACCGCTGCCGCGAGAAAAGCACGTCGAAAGCCGGTATAGAATTTCCCGTCTCGATGAAACCTGATCTGTGCGCGCCGGAGGATGCACCGTTCCTTCTTTTTTCTGAAAAGACTTTCTTCCCCGAAGTGAAAACGAGCGGAGCAAAGGAAAAGATCCTTGAAAAATCATGGAATTACCGCTATCCGGTCGGTGCCGAGATACTGAAACCCGGAAAAACAGCAGACAAAAAGAGCTACTCTTTCCTGCTCGATAAAAATTCATCGGCGATGTTCGACAAAGGGCTGATCGATTTTTACGGATATTCGGGAGCGTTCTACAAAGGAAAATGGATAGAGGGAGTCACTGCGAAAAAAGTCGGGGGCTCAAAACTTTCTGCTGAAATATCAGGCGCTTACGATTCAGTTCTGATGATTTGCAGATACACTGAAGAGGAAAAAGACTTTCTGAAGCGGGCACGGCATCATCTCTATACCCTGCCCCTCTCTGAAGTTCTTCCGAAACCCGAAGAAAACACTGAAAAACCTGAAAAGAAAAAAAGTTTCAGAAAATATTCGGAACGGGCAAAAGTGACGCTGATTTCTGACGACATCAAAAAATTCGCCGCTTTCAAAAGCAAGAACATCGAGCGCAAGGTCCTGATCTATGACCGCAACATTCCTAAAGGTTTTTCCGATTATATCTATGTTGCAGGCGCTCTCAACGATAAAGACATCGCCGAAATTTCAGAAATGGCAAAACTAAAGGGGATAGTCGTTCCCAACGCCGTCATGCAGACCGCTCTCGGCAGGATCTTTCCTGACAGGGAGATCATTCTTCATCCGCTTTCATGCGCTGCTTACGATGACGCGCCGTCATATCTTTCTGCTTCGACTCCGATATTCGTTTCGCGCTTCAGATCTGAAAACAGAAACAACTATTCATGGCCGGACATAAATATTTTCCTTAAAAACCACACCGGTTTTTCCGAATTCATTTCTCACAAAAAAATGGTGAGAAACGGCGGAAAACGGGAACTTTGGGTAAGTATCGCCGATATTTCGGACGACGCTCTGAGGTTTTTGAAATCGCAGGCTGACAGAATGATTCTTGAAATGCGGTAACTATTCGCCGCAGCTTTCGCCTTTTTTATGATAGTTGGGATCTTTTTCTTTCTCTTTCATTTTTTTCATGACTTCTTTGAGCTTCTCTTTGTCCAAAGTCATGATTTTAGGCGTTTTTATCGTCTTTGGGGGAATCTTGAGATCTTTCGGTTCGAGCTGCTGCTGTTCGACAGCGGCTTTTTCAGCTGCCTCAGGCACGGAAATGTCTGATTTAAGGGCGACTGCCGCGAAAATCGCTATTGCGGCAACGATAACTATTGAAATAACAATAACTTTTTTCATTTTGCCTCCAAAGAAAAAGTTCGGCGGATTGTAATTAAACAAATCATTTCGTCAAATGCATTCCTTGAAATATTCGCTTTTTGTGCTACCATCGCGCGTTTTTTGATTTGTTGTTTATATTGGAGAAACGCAATGATTTCAGCAATCAAGGGAATGAACGACCTCTTCGGAGAAAAGGCTTTCCGCTGGGGAAGAATGGAAGAAGACATAAAAAAGATGATGGCTGCTGCCGATTTCGGCGAATTCAGAACGCCGATCCTTGAAGAAATCGCCCTTTTCAAGCGCGGTGTCGGCGAAACGACGGACGTCGTAAAAAAGGAGATGTACGACTTTCTCGACAAAAAAGGACGTCATGTCGCGATGAGGCCTGAAGGGACCGCAAGCGTAGTCAGAGCCTTTGTCGAGCACGGAATCGGGATCAACTATCCGGCTCCCTTCAAAGCGTTCTACATTGCGCCGTTTTTCAGATACGAGCGTCCGCAGAAAGGGCGTTTCCGCCAGTTCCACCAGTTCGGAGTAGAGATTTTCGGTGACGAAACACCACAGATGGATGCCGAAATGATCTTCACTGCATCCCGTGTGCTTGAACATTTCGGGATAGATTACGAGATCCACCTCAATTCTATAGGCTGCAAAGAGTGCCGCGCCGCTTACCGCGAAAAACTGATCGAATACTTCTCGGCGAAAAAAGAGGAGCTTTGCGAAGACTGCAGGACGCGTCTTGAACTCAACCCGCTGCGTCTTCTCGACTGCAAGGCGTGCGACCCGAAAAACCGTTTCACAGACGTGCCGAAAATGACAGACTATCTCTGCGACGACTGCAAAAACCACTTCGAGGAACTTCAGAAAGCGCTTCATGCTTTCGGCGTACCGTTCGTCCTTGATCCTTTCATCGTCCGCGGACTTGACTACTACACAAAAACAGCCTTTGAGATCGTTGCAAAAACAGGCGGTTCCCAGAATGCAGTCGCAGGAGGCGGAAGATACGACAATTTAGTCAGCGATATCGGCGGAAGCGATACTCCGGCAACCGGTTTTGCGATGGGACTTGAGAGACTTTTCGACCTCATTCCGGAAGATTTCTATCACGAAGAACCGCTTTCGGCAGGATATGCCCTCTGCGACGAAGCAGTTTTACAACTTGTTGAATTTACTAAAAAAATGTCAAAAGAAAATATCCGGTTCCTTGCAGATTACAAACCGAAAAAACTTAAAAAAGCTCTTCAGAAAGCTGAAAAGACTAATGCTTCATTCGTTTTCATAATCGGTGAAGACGAAGCAGCCAACGGCAAGATCCTTATGAAAAACATGGCGACGAGAGAGCAGGCCATTTTCGACAAAGACGACATTCCGGGAATGATTTCAGCTATCACAGCTGCAAAAAACTAAAAAACACCCCTTGAATCGCCGGTACGCCTAAAAATAACCTTTTTACAAATAAATTTTTCTTTGAAAAATTCTTATTTTGTGTATAATCGCGCGTTTGCTGTTTGAGTCTTTGAACTTTTTAATAATTTTCTTGTATGGAGAGAAAAAAATGAAAAAATTTTCCGTCATGTTTTTTGCTCTGATCCTGGCAATCTTCTGCATTTCCTGCGGATCGACAACCGATTCCGGCAAGGACTGCAATCCGGATGAAGAGAATTGCGACGAAACCGAGGATCCTACGACTGAGCCGACTGATTCGACGACCGATCCTACAACTGATCCGACGACCGATCCTACGACTGACCCGACGACCGATCCTACGACTGACCCGACTGATGTACCCGGAAGCGGCGTAATCACCAGGATCCAGAAAGGCGAAATTGCTGAAAAAACAGAAGTTACAGTTCCCGAGTGCGTTGTAACTGCGGTCTTTTACAATCAGGACAAAGAAACTCACGAAAACACCGCAATTCAGGGACTTTATGTTTCGGAAATCATCAAAAAGGCTCAGCCCTACTCCGGAATCTATGTTTTCATAAAAGATACTGCGGAACTCGGTGAATACGCAATCGGCGACAAACTCGAAGTAAGCGGAAAATATACCGAATACTACGAAAGCACTCAGATCGAAGCTGCCGAAATCAAAAAACTCGGAACAGCTGACGTTCCTGAAGCAGCAGAAATCGAAGACACTACAAAAATCGCAACTCCTTTCGAGGACGGCAATCCTACTGCAAACCACGGCGAAGATGCTGAAGCATACGAAAGTGTCCTTGTAAAAGTAAGCGACGTAAAAATTACAAATACTGCTCTGGATACCCACGGTTTATTCGAAGTTTCAGGCAACCTCGCCATTGACAAGACTTTCTACTACTACCCGAAAGATCAAAGAAAAGAGGGCAAAGAGTTAGAATCGATCACAGGCATCCTGATTTACTCCTACAACGCTTTCAGACTTGCTCCGAGAGCGGAAAGCGATATCGTTCCCGGTGATGAAGAAGGTGTTGATCCGACGAACCCGACTGATCCGACCGATCCGACAGTTGAACCTGATCTCGAAACAACAACGATCAAAGAGATTCAGGGCGGTGAAAAAGAAAAGAAAGACCTTGTAAGAATCGAAAATGCGATCGTTATCAGCCCTGTTCTTTCAAAGGATTTCAGCGACGGCGGAAAAGGATATACTTTCTATGTTTCCGACGGAACGACCGGCAACTACAGCGGACTTTACATTTATCAGGTAACTGCTGAAACCGCTCCGGCAAAAGGCGACAAAGTCACGATCGAAGGTCAGGTAGATTTCTACGGCAACCAGTGGGAAGTCAAGAACGCAAAAACTGCAGGTTCAATCGTAAAAACCGGAACAGGAACAGTTCCTGCAGCTGTTGAAAAAGCTTACACCGCTCTTTCCGACAAGGACAAAGGAACTCTCATCGAAATAACAGACGAGCTCACCGTCAAATCGGTAGAAAAACCGGAAGGCAAAAACTACACGAAAATAACTTTCGAAGAAAAAGTTAACAACGGTGAAGAAGAAAAAGAACTTATTGCCGAGAATTTCGGAAACGTAACTTTCCCGACTTTCCAGGCAGGCGACAAACTTCATGTCAAAGGTATTTACGACACGATTTTCGGCAGCAACGGATTCTATATCATTGACGCAAACGACATCGACAAGAGAATTTATTAAGCATAGTTAAAAAAATCCCGGAGATTTTATGAAATCTTTCAAAATCTTAGTTCCCTTTTTTTTTTCGTGCTTCTTTCTGACATCATGCTTTGACAACAGCTACGGCGGCGCGCCGGTAGACGAAGGTCTTCCGCAGAAGCTGGTTTTCATCCACACGACCGATACTCACGGAAAGTATCTTCCGTTCTGGATGGAACCCAATATGTTCGACAGAAACATGGGGCTTCAGTCAAGCAACCCGCCGTGCTGGGATCTTGATTACAGCGGTGGTGGCTCCTACTGCAACGGTGTATACAACGATGCAACAGGCAAGTATCAGGTCTATGAAAACGGAAAATATGTCTACTACACGAAAGAAGAGCTCATCGAAAAAGGCTACTATGCCGCAGACTCGATTGAAAAAGGGCTCGTCATCGAAGACATCAACGAAGACGGAAGATGCGATATTCTCGACTGTCAGAGATGCTGGGACACGAACCACAACAACATCTGCGATCCCGAAGAGGATCTGAACTTCGATCCTGTCGAAAATACAGGACGCGGATGCGGTTCCGGTGACTGCTGGGATCCTTATTCGACCGCGTATATCACCTGCTGGGACAAGAACGGTAACGGCGAGTGCGACAAAAGCGAGGACATCAACTTCGACGGCTGGTGCGACACCTATGACTGCGCCCTTGTTTACGACCGCAACCACAACGGAAAATGCGATTATCCCTATGATTCTATGAGAAGGACCTGGCGCGATGAAAACGGAAAACTCATTCTCAGCAAGAATTTCGAGAACGAGAGCGAATACAAGCAGGCGATGATCAAAGCTGAAAAAGAGAGTGAGGACATCAACCGCGACGGAAAGTGCGACTACTCCGACTACCGCCCGGGCCTCATCAACACAGGCGGGATCGCAAGGGCAAAAACCGTTATCGAAGAAATCAGGGAAAAACACAGCCGCAACGGCGTTCCGGTGCTTTACCTCGACAGCGGAGACACTTTCCAGGGCGCTCCTGAGTTCAACCTCTACAAAGGCGATATCGAGATGCTTTCGATGCAGAAACTTGGCGTCGACGCGATGGTTATCGGAAACCACGAATTCGACAACGGCACCGGCGGGCTTGTTTCGGCTTACAAAAAATCAGGCGGTTTCCCGCTTCTTGCATCAAACTACCTCTTTGACAACGACGGGAACAAGGGTTTGATGGATATTTCTTCGCCTTATCTGATCGCGTTTGCCGGCGGTTTAACAGTCGGTATCGTCGGAGTTGCGAACGACAGCTCGCTCAACTCAGGGTATCAGGTCGGCGGCAGCATGGGACTCAACTTTCTCGACCCGATCGAAACTACGCAGAGCTACGTCAACAGCCTTCGTCCGCTTGTCGATATTATCGTAATCCTTTCTCATCAGGGGCTTGACGGCGACTACAAAATAGCCGAGAAAGTCAAGGGTGTCGACCTCATTTTAGGCGGCCATCACCACGTTGTCCTCGATCCGCCGAAGATCCTCAAAGGGCCCGACGGAAGAGATGTCATCGTTGTCCACAGCGGCGTAAACCTCAAAGTTGTCGGAGAACTTGAGATCGCGGTCCAGAACAAGCGCATCGTATGGCACAAATACCGGACGATCCCTCTCACTGAGAAAATTGAGGAAAACGGCGACTTCGTGAATATGCTGAAACCTTATGTCCAGGGTCTCGATTACTCGCAGTATCTCCAGAAAAAAGTGGGACAGGCAGTTGCGACGATCGTGAGAAACGACCCTGCCAACGGCGACAGCCCGCTCGGGAACATCGTAACCACGGCGATGATGAACCATGAGCTTGCAAGAGCACAGTTTGCCGTCACGAACTCGATGGGAATCAGGGCCGACATTCCGACCGGAGAGATAACACTTGAAAAGCTTTACGAGGTTTTCCCGTTCGAAAACTCGATCACAACTATGTATCTGAGCGGAAACGAGCTGAAAACGCTCTTTGACTTCGTTGCAAGAAAATCGGCGACACGCGGCTGCAAAACGCAGGTCCAGGTTGCCGGGATCGGAGTTGAACTTGACTGCAACCCGAGCGAAGAACTCCAGAAAAAGTACAATTCCTACGCTCTGACGAAATGTCTGCAGATCGGCAACACCGTAGTCATAGACAACTACGAAGTGCTCCTGCCGAACCTTCTGTTCAAAATGGCGACGAACGACTACATGGGCCGCGGAGGCAGCGGATTCTATATGCTCGAAGCAAACACGACGCGTCTCGACACATCGGTTTCTCTGCGTGACGCAGTTGTCGACTTTTTCAGCCTGTTCGGAGAGATCAATCCAATCGACTTCTCGCTGAACCAGACCAAACACGACGAATGCGGGCGCGGCAAACGTATTTTGATGATCAATTAAATGAAAGAAAAAGCTTCTACAATAAACATTATCTGGCTTTCGATAATCCTTATTTCGATCGCTTCGGCCGCGTGGCTCGGCAAAATGAGCGCACTCACGCTTGCCCTTTTCGAAGAGTCGAAAGCAGCTGTCATGCTTGCCGTGGGGCTCATCGGATCAATGGCTTTCTGGCTTGGAATGATGAAGATCCTCGAAGAGGCAGGAGCACTCAGGATAATCGCAAAAATCGTCCGGCCGGTGATGTCGAAACTCTTTCCGGAAATACCTAAGGATCATCCTGCAATCGGTGCGATAGTCATGAATATGTCGGCAAACATGCTCGGCATGGGAAACGCTGCAACGCCTTTCGGCATAAACGCGATGCAGGAACTTGACAAACTCAACGGCGAAAAAGGGCGTGCGACCAACGCGATGTGCCTGTTTTTAGCGATCAACACTTCAAGCGTTACGCTTCTTCCGCTCGGAGTCATCACGATCCGCGCGGCGGCAGGAGCCAAAGATCCCGCTTCGATACTGATCCCTTCCCTTCTGGCAACGATAGTTTCGACAACTGTTGCGATTTTAGCGACAAAACTCCTGCAGAGAAGAACTCCCGACTGCGCAGCGAGTGAAAATCAGACAGAAATCGAAGAAAAGCAGCCCGAAGTCACGGAAGAAAAAGCTTCGGTCGGGAAAAAAATCGTTGTTTCGGTTTTTATGCTCGCCATTCTTGCCGGAATGGGCTATCAGATCGCATCGTCAGATCTCAGCAACATCACTTTTACAGGCGTGACAAAAGCTGTTTCGGACTGGCTCGTTCCGATGATAGTCGTAATCATCCTCATTTTCGGATATCTGAAGAATGTGAAAATCTATGAAACTTTGTGCAGCGGCGCAAAAGAAGGTTTCAACACCGCTGTGAGAATAATCCCGTTCATGGTCGCGATCTTCGCGGCAGTCGGCATGTTCAAGGCGAGCGGCGCAATGGACATCATGATCCGATTGCTGAATCCGGTCACCAATCTGATAGGAATGCCGGCAGAAGCTCTTCCGATGGCACTTATGAGACCTCTTTCCGGCAGCGGCGCTTTCGGAATAATGAGCCAGATCGTCGGAAGCGAACCCGATTCTTTCCTTTCGTTCTTAGTTTCGGTAATGCAGGGTTCGACTGAAACGACTTTCTACGTTTTAGCGCTTTACTTCGGCGCAGTAAGCATCAAAAACAGCCGCCACGCGCTTCCCGCGGCACTTTGCGCCGATTTTGCGGGAATCATGGCAGCGGTCGCATTCTGTCATTTGTTCTGGTAATTGGACCCCTCAGACAACCTGCGGTTGCCAGCTCCCCTGCCTCAGGGGCGCCTGAACCGGTATTTCGTTATTTCGATATAACGACCGCCGCCTTGGTAGAGACGTTTCATGAAACGTCTCTACATATTTCCCGGGCTATTTTCTCTAGAGTGAACCGCGTCACTTCGATTCCGTAAGATGTGTCGATTATATATGTAGCGAAAGGTTTTTTCGCTTCGAAACTCATCTGGCTCGCGATCCGTTTTTCCGCCTCTTCTTCAGTGATATTGTCGCGCGTCATCAGGCGGTTCAACTGGATCTCCGGTTTGCACCAGGTGAGCATGACGGTGTCGAAATATTTGTACCAGCCTGCTTCGATAAGGATCGCTGCTTCTAAAATCACGGGGGAAGTTTGAGAAATTTCGTCAATAATTTCAGATGTTTTCTGTAAAATTGCAGGATGGGTGATCTGATTCAGCTTTTCAAGTTCAGCTTTATCGGAAAAAACGATTTTTCCCAAAATTTTGCGGTCAATCTCCCCGTTTTTTATCACGTCTTCGCCGAAAGTCGCACCTATTTTTCCGATAATTTCCTGAGTTTTAAGAACTTCATGACCGACAGAATCAGCTGAAACGACTTGAAAACCAAGATTGTCGCGGAAATAGTTAAGAACAACCGTCTTCCCCGTCGCGATCGAGCCGGTCAGCGCGGCGACGACCTTATTTTTTGTCTTCGGCATCGCGTTCTCTCAGAAAAACACGGATGTAATACGGCGGCTCACCTTCAACTTCCCTGATTTTGATAAGCTGCTTGTCCTTGAGTTTCATCGGCATTTTGTAGGTGACGACTTTTCCGTCAGGCATCTGCACTGTCTGCGGGACACCTTCCTTAACTTCATCAACGAAAATCACCTGATCAACCACGAGCGCGTTTTCCGGAAGCTTCGGCTCAACTTCGCAGCCGGCAAGAAACATCAAAAAAAACGCTGAAACAGCAGTAAGAAGCAAACGCATTTTCTCCTCCCAAAACCTCACCTCTTTGACCCTCAGACCTCACCCTTTGATTCCCTCTCCAATGTGGCGAGGGACAAATCAGACAAAAGAAACAAAGAGGTCAAACCGCGGCATTATATTAAGTTCTTGACTTAAATAAAAAATTTTAATAAATTCGCGCGTTTGAACCGCGTTTATTATAAACCTGGGTAGGAGACATATATGAAATTAAAAAATAAATTATTGTTTTTATTGGTACTTTTTGCATTCAGCGGAATTTATGCATCAACTGTCACCGAAACTTTGGGCGCAACAAGCACAGTCAATCCGTTCAGCGCGAGAATGTTCGCAGCCGGTGCCGAGGCGACTTATTTCAACCCTGCGCTTCTTCCGAAAACGAAAAGAAGTTTCACTCTCAACTTTTTTTACAGCTACCGCAATCTTGATATAACGCTTTTCGATCGTCCCGAATCACTCAATATCATCGGCAGCGTCACGGAAAACTCCGGAATTTACGGTGCCGATCAGGTAAATAACGAAAAATATGAAACCAACCTCCCATACAAAACCCGTCCGACGGCAGACCTTGACGCACGCGGCAACGACGATTCAAAGGAAGGGAACCTTTACGGTGCGGTCGGACTGGTTCTACCGATTTGGAAAGACTACATCGCGCTCGGTCTTTACGGAATGCTCCCGATGGGTTCAATGATGAAGGAACAGTCGTTTTTCGCCGATGAAAGAGAAGCGAACTTCTCGAACTCGCTCCACTACGAGCTTTATGACGACAGAATGACCTCTTTCAACATTTCGCTCGCTCTGGCCGGCGGTTACAAGTGGGTTTATGCGGGTGTCGGTCTCAACATCACGGCTGAGGCAAATGTCCAGGCTCCGATCTTCACTCCGGACGCAGGCAAAAACGAGAATAAGATCGGTACCGTTGCCGAAATCAAACCGAAACTCGTCCCCCATTTCGGACTTATCGTAAGACCGTGGGGACCGCTTCAGCTCGGTTTCACGGCGCATCTTCCGGCAAAAACCGACATCGATGTCGATACAAAGATCACTTTCTGGTATATCGACCGCGACAAAGAGGCCGAAATCAACAGAAACAGAGTGCATGTCGCTTACGCTTTCAGACCGCTTGCACTCTCGCCGTCGATCGCCATCGTTGACTACAAATTCAATAACGACCTTGAGCTCAGCGTAGGTTTCACCGCGATCTGGCGCCAGTGGTCGAAATACAAAAACCGCTACAACGAAAGCCCGGAATACAACGTTTACTGGGACAGCACGATTGTTGAAAAAGATGAAAACGGCAACGTTGCGAAAGTCGGCGGCTGGGCTTCGGAATATGTCAAAAAATACAAATGGAAAGACAGCTGGGAATTCACTCTCGGCACAAATTTCAAATACCACGCTATAAAAACAGGTCTCGATCTCGGCTACTTCATGTCGCCTGTTCCGAAGCAGGACGGCAGAACGAACTATGTCGACAACGACAGGATGAGCATCGCGGCGGGTTTCAGCTACACTTGGGATCTGCCCGAAGAAATGCAGCTTGAGCTCGGAGGAAACTTTCAGGCGCACATAATGCTTGAAAGAACGACGAAAAAGGAGGAAGGAGAGGCGAATTCGGTCGGCAAGGACGGTAAAACGGTCGACGAGTTCCCCGATTCGGTCTGCGACGGCTTCGGAGACTGTCCGGCAGACACTCCGATAGCGGAATCAGAAGGTTTTCAGACAAACAACCCCGGTTATCCGGGATATAAAAGCAACGGCCAGATTTTTACTGGCGGTCTTTGGCTTACCCTTTACTTTTAGGAGGATAGAATGAAAAAATTTGCAGTGATTTTAGCAGTTTTTGTAATGGCTTTCTTCGTTGTTTCATGCGGCGGCGGCAGCAGTGAACCGGCTGACGGCGGAGATACGGACACAAACGAGGAAAAACCGGCTGACACCGATACCGACACCTCGGACAGCGATACAGGCGCGGAAACTCCCGACACCGCGACAGACACGACTCCCGAAACCGATACCGATTCAAACGATACAGACACGACTCCTTCTGATCCGACCGACACAGACGCCGACACGACCCCTGTAGACGGGCCCTGCACGGAAGGCGAAACGAGAGTCGGAGAAACCGTATGCGGCTCCACACAGCACGGTAAACTTTATCAGGTATGCAAAGACGGCGACTGGGAAGACACCGAAAAATGCACATGCGATCCCGGCGAATACCCTGAAGTATGCGGATATTACGGACAGAAAATGTGGTTCACATCAAGTTCTAAAGTCGCTACGATCGACCTCGCTGAAGGCTGGACAAGAACATATTTCCACATCGTTCAGGAGCAGGAACAGGATAAAGTCCACATCAAGGCTACCTACTGCAACATCAAAATCGACAACTCGGCAAGCGGTCTTCTTCAAGTCATCATGCCGCAGTCTTTCGCGGACGCTTTGGGAACAGCGGACAAAGAATCGTATATCACCAAAAACGATGACAATACTTTCGGATTCGATCAGGATATTTTCTGGGAGATCCGCGGAATCGATCCTGCATGCTACGGCGACAATCCGGCAGGATACACTCTTCCGACAAATTCGGCAGACCCGTGTGTCCAGGACTGGGACAACGACGGAGATCCGGGACTTACTGTAAGTACAAAAGGTTCAATAGGCGGAACCGGAACAATGAGTATGGTTGAAAAATCGTCTTCAATTATCCATGACGGTTCGATTTCAGAAGACGGTAAGAAAATCGACGCTCTCGTCAGCTGGACAGATGAGCAGAAAATACTTCGCGCTGACAATCCGCTGCTGAAAGGCGGTTCGGATAACAAAATCAAAGACAGCTCCGAAAAATTTGACGGTCCTGCAAACTTCATCGAGCAGGTTAAAATCGAAGACGGAAGCGACTGTGCGTTTATTGTAAACAACGCAGAAACGATTTTCTCACCTGATCCTGTAACACTGAAATAAAGGTAATGGTAAAAAATCATTTGACAAACAGCAAATTATTTATACAATATTAAGCCATGAGTGATTTTACGATCAATAAATCAGCTTTTCCTATGCAGCTTGCAAGACTGGCCGACACACGGAATATTGAAGAATGCAGAGATGTATTTTTCCGTTTGATGCAAGTTACCGGCATTGATGAAGAGCATATTCAAAAGGCTCTGGCTATATTTGATGATGTCAGGGCTCTTTACGAAGGAAGATTCGCAGGGTACAAGGCCTGTGACACCGAATACCACGATTTCAGGCACGTAATCGACGTAACTCTGGCATCAATCCGCATAACCGACTCACTCATGCTGAACGGGGAAAAGTTCTCGAAAAACAACATTTTTCTCGTAGGAATAGCGGCTATTTTCCACGATACCGGCTACATTCCAGAAATCAACGATCCGGTCGAAAACGGCGCTGTCTATACTTCGACACACGTCAGACGCAGCATGGTTTTTGCCGAAAAATATATGTCGGAAAGAGGATATTCCGCTGATGATATCGAGAAAACCAAGCAGATGATCCTGATTACCGATCTCAGCGTAAAAATCAAGGACGTGACCTTTATTGATGCCGAGACAGAAAGATTTGCAAAAATTCTTGCTTCGGCAGACCTTATCGGGCAGATGGCCGACCGAATTTATCTCGAAAAACTCCTTTTCCTCTATCGAGAGTTCGAAATCGGGCAGATTCCTTATGCGTCTGAAGCAGATCTCCTGCAGAAAACGATAGGTTTCTGCAAAATCATGGATGACCGTCTTGAACACGATCTCGACGGAGTCAACAAGCATCTTCTGCTTCATTTTAAGAAAAGATACGATATTGACGAAGACCTTTACCGTAAGGGAATGAGCAGCAATCTCAAATATCTGACCAAGATCCTTGAAGAACATCCGGGACATCACAGAGAGTTCCTGAGACGCGACAGTATAGTCGAAAAGCTTTGATCCCGCCTTTACAAATCACATTATTTTCGGAGTTGCTATGAAAAAAATCATTTTTATCTCCCTCACAATTCTGTTTTGCATTGTTTCCTGCTCGTCCAAAAGCGAAAAACCTGCCGCTGAAGCAAAAAAAGAAGCGCCGAAGCCGGCTGAAAAGGCAAAAACTATTCTCGATTACACCGGAATAGAGACTTCCCATTCCGGATTTGCAATGAAAGACGGAAAAAAACTCTATCTCGCAAGAAAAGAAAATGCCGCCCAGCTCTATCTTGAGTCTGCTGACGGAAAAGAGACGAAACAGCTCACATTTCTAAGTGACGCTGTCGACGGTTACAAAGTGAGCCCTGACGAATCGCAACTCATTTTCATCTCTTCAAAAGGGGGAAACGAGCAGTATGACTTCTATCTTTACTCTTTTGGAACCGGCAAATACGAGCCCCTTCTTGCCGATGACGAGATACGCTACGAAGATCCGACATGGATAAACGAAAACGAGATCCTTTATGCTTCAAACGAGGCAAACGGCAAGGATTTTTACATCTATCACCTTGATATTGCTGCGAAAAAGCGGACTCTTTTAGTCGAAAAAAAAGGGTTCAACAACATAAGCGACGCTTTGTCGAAAGATGATTTTCTCTTCTACACCTACGAAAGCAACATGAAAACCGTTCCGTATCACTTCCATGACGGCAAGGCACACAAAATCAAAGTGAGCGACGAAAACAAAAAATATATTCCGATAGCGTTTTTCGACGGCGGGATCCTGATGAGCACGAACGAAAAAAACGATATGGAATATCTTGAAATAATTAAAGAAAATTCAAAAAAAACTCTTTTTGCTGACAAGTGGGGCGTCGAACTTGCCGCTGTTGACAAAACGAACCGCAATTCGGCAATTTTCTGCACGAACGAAGAGGGTTACAGCCGCTGTTTCCACTATCACGATGCTCAGACAGAACCTCTTGATTTCGGCAAATCGCTTGTTTCGGTAAGCGCTTTCAAAAACGGAAAAGCAGTTGTCAGAATTTCTAAGGATAGCGAGCTCCCGAAGCTGCAAGTTATTGATTTAACCACAAAAAAATCGGAAACTTTCGGTTATGCAAAAGACAACGGGATCGATGTAACACTTTTTGCAGCTCCAGTTCTCAGAAAGGTGAAAAGTTTCGACGGCGAAGAGATCCCCTACTTCCTTTATATTCCGAAAACCGGAAAAGTACCTTATCCGACAATAGTTTATTTCCACGGCGGCCCCGAAGGTCAGTTCAGGCCCGGTTTCGCAACGCAGTTCCAGTACTATCTTTCGAAAGGGATAGCGGTCGCTGCTCCGAATGTGCGCGGATCATCGGGATACGGCAAAAGATACATGGATCTCGACAACTACAAACTCCGCATGAACGCGGTCAAAGACGGCGGTGCGATACTTGAAGATCTGGTCAAAAGCGGCATTTCAAAGCCGAACAGATTCATTGCAAGCGGCGGAAGTTACGGCGGTTTCATGACAGTCGCATCGATGGCGCAGTTTGCAGACGACTACATCTGCGGAATCGATAATGTCGGAGTCGTCGATCTCATAAATTTCCTTGAAAATACTTCGAGTTACAGGCGCCACCTGCGCGAAGCCGAATACGGCCCGCTTACCGACAGAGAGTTTTTAGCTTCGATTTCACCGACGAACATGGCTGAAAAAATCAACGGCGAACTTTTTGTTTTCCACGGCGCGAACGATCCGAGAGTTCCCGTGAGCGATGCCTACATTCTCATCGACAAACTCAAAAAGGCAGGCAAAAAAGTGCGGAAACACGTTTTTGAAGACGAAGGTCACGGCTACCGCAAGAAAGAAAACAGAGACATCTACTTCAGGGAAAGCGCTGACTTCATTGAGAACTGCGTAAAGGATAACTAATGGATACCATTAAGATTTTCAGAGACTTTCTGCTTCACGAGAAACGCTATTCCATAAACACGGCGGATTCGTACTGCCTTGATATCGAACTTATGCGGCGTTACTTTGCCGAGATCGACCTTGACCTTACCGAATTAGACAAAGACGACATCAAGGATTACCTCGGAGCGATCTACTCGGAAGTGAAAGCATCATCGCTCAGACGCAAAATCGTGGCAATAAGACAGTTTTACCTTCTCCTGCATAAACGCAAAATTATTGAGGATAATCCGACACTTACTCTTACCAGTCCGAAACAGGACGGCGTGCTTCCCGGAGCATTGAGACGCGAGGAAATGGCAAGACTTATCGAATACAACTATCCGCAGAATCTGAAAGGTCTGCGCGACAGAGCGATAATAGAAATGCTTTACAGCAGCGGAGTCCGTGTCGGAGAACTGATCTCGATCAAAATAAAGGACTTGGATTTCAAAGAAAAGACCGTTTATGTTCTCGGAAAAGGGAAAAAGGCGAGAATTATTCCGGTAACAAGCCAAGCCATTGATTCTATTGAGAATTATCTAATGAAACGTCCTGGAGGCAAAGATAAGGATTCAATAATTTTCTGCAATCTCAAAGGAAAACAGCTGACCGAAAGCGGAGTCCAGTATATAATCGACAATCTTGCGAAAAACTGCGGCATTTACAGAAAAGTCACACCTCATATGCTGCGTCACAGTTTCGCGACACATTTTTTGGAAAACGGTATGAATCTCAGATACATACAGTATCTTCTGGGTCACAGCAACCTCTCGACGACCGAGATATACACCCATCTTTCGATCGAAGAACTCACAAAAGTTTACCGCAAGGCTCATCCCGGCTCGAAAAAATAATTTTACTTATTTTATGAGGCTGAATTCAAAATCAGCAAAAAATGTCGGCACGAATTTGCCGTCGGTAAAGTCAGAATCTTTGAGGACGCTGTAGTTCATCCCTATTCCGGCGCCTAAAGCAAACCAGCTGAAAATACTGTAACTTCCGCCAGCTTCGATGCCGAGAGACCAGTCGTTGAAGTTTGAATGTTCCGAGTTGTCCCAGATTTTTTTGTAACCCAGACCCGCTTTCAGGGCAAAATCGCTTATTTTGTAGAACCCGCCGGCAGTAATTCCCAGCGAATAAGCTCTCTGCGAGGAAGTGCTGTAGTCGGTTCCCACAGAAAGAGTCGAGTAAACATTTGCAAAATTGAGCCTTACGCCTGTGCTTAACATCGGATCGAATTCAGTATCGTGCTGGGTTTGCAGAATGAGGTCCAACGAAAACAATGAAGGATCATCTTGTTTAATGATTTCAGGCTCTTTTTCTTTTGCAGCGACCGAAGATCTCTCCTTTTTCACCTCTTTTTCGTATATCGGATAGTCGTATCTCGGAGTTGTTCCGTAGTATTCGCCCCAGTTTTTAGAAGCGGGATTGTATTCCTCTTTTTGAGGCTTTTCTTCCTTTGGTTTCGCTTCAAAAATTTTGGTTTCAGCCTCTTCGGGGTCAGTTTCGTCACTTATTTCATGCGTTGTTTCGGAAATCTGCTTCTTTTCTTTTTTGTTTACACTGGTTTCTTCTTCCGTTTCGACTGATTTTTCCTCTTTTTTCTCTTCTTTCTCAAGATCGGCAAAAACTACGTTTTCCCAGCCTGCTGCGTTTACCCCTTCGCTGATCTCTACTGTCAGTTCAAAAGGCTTTTCTTCACTAGCGGAAACGGTGATTTGGATTAAAAAAAGAGTAATAAAAACAAATATTTGAAATTTCAAAGCATCTTAGTTCAAAGGTGACGGAGCAAAAATGAACATCGAAACTTTAGTCTCATTTTTCTGCGCGTCAAGAACTATTTTGTGCTTGTGGGAATAGTTTGAATATTCAGCCGAGGTGAGGATTTCCATCCGGCCGTTTTTCTCTGTTTTTACGACGAACGGGATCGAGTTTTTCCCTTTTTTGAGGCTTCCGGTCCACTCGTGAGAGCGGGTTTTTCTTATTTTTTCGTCTGATGAAAGGAATGAGATTCCGTCGCCGAGTTCGATAAAAAACCTAACGTTTTCAAGGTCTTCGGCTGCATCATAGACCAGATTTATCGTGACCGGGTTGCCGGCCGCGACAACAGATTCTGAAATTTTTTCACCTTTTTCACTTGTGTCCGGAGCAAAAAAGAAAATAAAAAAGACGATCACAAAAACAGCGGCAACAGCCGAAACTGCTCTCGAAAACGCAATGAATTTTGCTTTTCTGCGCTTTTGAGCGGCAACTTCTTCAAGCCTTGCATTGATTCTTGCCTGAAATTCTTCTCCGATCTCATCATCAGATTTTCTGTAGGATTTCAACAGTTTGCCGTATTCTTCAGGCATCAGGACAGAATCTTTGGTCTCTTTTTCCATAACAACCTCACAAAACAACACCGATATGACCTGCAAAGTATGAAAAAGTTACATTTTTATTTATTTTTTTGTCGGAGTACGGGCAGAGCAACTAAATTCTTCCGGCCCGTTTCGGGGAGGAAGTGGCACGAAGTGACGATTGCGGGGTTTGTGTCATGTTGAGCAACGCGAAACATCTCTGAGCTCACCTCTAACCCCTCTCCAATGTAGCGTTGGGAACTTGTTTCACTCAGAATGACGGTTAATATTTCTTTCGCAGCTCTCCAGCTGTTCATTCATGCCGCCGACATAAGTTCCACGCTCTTTCAACTCTTCAAGAGGTGAAAAATCTTTTATACAGTTTTTGTCAACCCACAGACTTGACAAGCCTTTCCTGTTCCTAAATGCTTCAGCATTATCTATGTTGTTTGATCCGACATCCAATCTTTTTAAAGCCGGAAACGATTCGTTATCTGCAAAACCTGACAAATCACTAATTTTGTTACCTACCAAATATAACTCATAAAGAGATTTTACATTTTTCAACTTAGGTATTTTTGTGATTTTATTAAAAGAAAGATATAAAAACGCCACGCTTCCAAGCTCGTCAAATTTAAAAACATCTTCATTTTTTAAATTATTGTAAGAGAGTCCTATGGTATAGATGGAATCCAATCCTTTCAGATCAGGTAAGCTACTGATATTGTTAAAATTCAATTCAAGAGTTTGTAATTTTTTCAGATTTGTTATTCCTTTCGGAAGCTCTTCAATATGGTTGTAAGTCAATCCTACATAATAAGTTAAATTTACCAGATTTGTAAGCGGTGAAATATCTCTAATTCTATTGTTATTGCCTCCTAAACGGGTCAAATTAACTAAATTTCTTATAGGTGAAATATCTTTGATGTAATTATAATTGAAAAATAGCTCCCTCAAATTAGTTAGTGTTTGGATGGGTTCAAGATTTTCGATATTATTATAATCAAAAGCGAGCCACTCAAGTTTCTGCAAATTGCATAGATTTTCAGGTAAAAACTCAATTTGATTATAACTCAATTCTAAGCTTTTAAGATTCACCAACTGTTCTATCGGAGAAACATCTTTCAATTGAGTTTCTCTTATTTCAAGTGTTTCCAGGTTGGTGAGCAGCGAAAACGAGCCGTCAAGACAAGTCATACTCGAAGCGTCAATTACAAGCTTTTTTAATTTTTTCAGTTCTGAAAGTGGGGTGTAATCATAGATTTTACCGGTTGAAATAGTAACAGATTCCAAATTTATCAGTTTTTCGATTCCTCGGATATCTTTGACAGACAAAGTTATTTCTTTAACTTTTTCCAAATCTTCTTCGGTAAGCTCGTAATCAACTTCATATCCAAGACTTTGCTTTATTTGAGATTCGAGTTTCGAAGAGGCGAAAAGACCTTCGTAAGGATCTTCCGGAATCTCGTCATAACAGCGTTTGTAACGATCAAAAATGGAAGGCGGGTCGTCAAATAAAGGTTCATCAGGAAATCCTTTGTGACAATCTTCACAAGCATTGCTCAAATCAAGGTCTTCACTATATTCTTCATCTTCATAATCGAAATCTTCTTCGGAGTCGGAATCCAAGTCATCTGCTTCATCTAAATCTTCAACGAATTCAGCTTCTTGCGAATCTGGATCATTATCGTCAATGGTCTTTGAAGCATCTGAATCGGGGATCATGTCGTTATCGTTTGAAGAGTGAGCGGAAGAGCAGGAAACAAAACTGAAAATTGTTAAAACAAGCAGGAAATTCAAAAACTTCTGCATAGAGGCCTCGTGTTAAAAACAACTGATAAAGTTTAGTTTTTATTAAAATTGTGTCAAGAACTCACGCCTCTGTCGCTTCGACTTTGCTCACTTCGACCTCGCTCACTTCGACAAGCTCAGTGACCAGGCTCAGTGCATTTGGAATTTATTTTGCCGGGGTTTTTATTTATTTTTTTGCTTATTTTTGCTAAAAAGCGGCGTTTTTCGGAGGTGAAAATGCTGAATAACAGAGAATGGGAGCTCATAAATTTCGCGAAAGGCGGTGAAAATGCGTTCATCGGGGATGACTGCGCGGTGTGGAACGAAAAATCGCTTGTCGTAACTACCGATCATTTCTGCGAAAATGTCCATTTCGACCTTTCTTTCATGCCGGCTGAGGCTGTTGGCTGGAGGCTTATGGCGGCAAATGCGAGCGACGTTATTTCGATGGGTTCAATTCCGACTCATTATCTTCTCAACATAGCAATTCCGGAAAACGGCTTTGAAAACGCAAAAAAAATGATCGAAGGGATCCATAATTTTGCAGAAAAATACAATATCGCGCTCCTCGGCGGAGATACGACGGCAGCGGAAAAGTTCACTTTAGGCGTCACGATGTTCGGCGAAAAACCTGCAAAACCGCTTCTCCGCAGTGCTGCAAAGCCGGGTGATTTTGTCTACCTTGCGGCAGAAACAGGGCTTTCTCTCTGCGGGTATAAGGCTTTGAAACACCGACTTCCGGGTTTTGAAAAGTCGGTAGAGAGATTTTTATACCCCGATCCGTTCAAACATATCCCTAATAAAATCAGTGAATTAAATGCAGCGATCGATATAAGCGATTCTCTTCTGAGCGAACTGAAGCTTCTTTGCAATCTGTCGAATGTCTCGATGGAAATCGACTTTGACAAAATCCCTGTTCATGAAGAAGTTGCCAAGTATAGCCGCACTTATTCCGAACCACTTGAAAGACTTCTTTTCGGAAGCGGTGAAGAATTCATAATGCTATTCAGTGCAGATCACAAAATCGACGGAGCATTCGAAATAGGAAAAGTAATTGACAAACAAGGACAGAGACTTGAAATTATTGGCAAAAACGGCGTTACTCACGCTGATTCTATCAAACTTTTTTCTCATTTCGGCTGAAAATATCTGCGGTTATCCAAAAGATGCGGCAGTTGAAGTGACTTCGCAGACAGGCGGGAAAAAATTCTTTTCAGTCGGGATCGCCGAAACTGACAAAAAGCATGAAAAAGGGTTGATGTATTGCCGAAAAATGGAGAAAAATCAAGGGCTTTTCTTCATTTTCGATAATGAGCAGCAGCGTTTTTTCTGGATGAAAAATACGACTATAGAACTTGCCGTCATCTTCATCGACCGCGATTTCAACGTCGTTTCGGTGCGCCGCGGTGTTCCGCTCAGCAAAACGACCCTTCCCAGCGTAAAACCGGTGAAATTCGTTCTTGAAGTAAACTGGGAAGCCGGAAAATCGGTGCTTCCCGGAGACAAAATCAAACTGAAAATGCTGTGAGAATGAATTCCTGAAAAAGTTCAAAAAATCTTTATTCTTAAATTGAATTTTTTCTGATAAACAATAAAATAGCCGGTCTTTTGTTTGTGAATAGAGGTGTTCGTTATGAAAAAAATGCTTTTTCTCATGATATTTCCGCTTTTTTTGATCGTTTCATGCGGTGAAACCACAGGTGTTCAGCCGAAAAACAAAGGGCTCGCAGGATTCAAGGTCGAATTTGCTGAAGATTTTGACCTGGGAAGTCCCGAACACAGGATCGAAAATCCTGAAGGCGGCATCGTTACGACGATAAATATAACCGCGCTCGGTTACGACAAACAGCCTTTCACCAAATACAACGGCGAAGTCGATGTCAGCATGCTTTACGGCGAGAATGCGGCTGTTTCAAGAATAACGCTTGAAAACGGTTATGCTGAAAATGTCGAAGTAAAAATGAGATACTGTCTCGACAACGACCGCGTGATCGTGCAGGAAGTCAAGAAAAACGAAGACGAGCAGTATGAACCTACCGGAAAAATGGGTATATCTCCCGTTTTTTACACCGAAGTTGCGACTATTTCAGCGATTCAGGGCACGGTCAAAGGAGCGAAGGGAAATCCTTCCGCTTTCAACAACCGCAATCTGACTCTGAAAGACCGCCAAATGGTCGTTATCGCCGTTATCGAAGGCGGGTTCTACCTGCATGAAGTCGGCGTAGAAGACTATTCGTCGGTTTATATGTACACCTACTCTACTCCTTACGTTGACGACAACAGGGAAGACAACACGTTTCTGCCGGTCGGCACGCTGATCGAAGACGCTAACGGTTCTGTTTTCGAGTTTTTCGGCTTTACAGAAATGAGTTTCCCGACTTTTCACCCCGTTTATGTCGAAAAAAACGGCAAAAAAGAGCTTAAAATCGACACTTCGCTTATTCCTGAACCGAAAAATATCAACGATATCCTTACCGACAACGACGAAATGGAAAAGCGAGAGGCTTCACTTGTCACGGTAAAAAATGTTTCTGTCGCATGGTTCAATGAGGAGGATGCATCCTACATCGAATATTCGCAGTTCCCGCTTGAAACTTCTGACGGGAAGACGATCATGGCACAGACGCTCTACACCGCTCCGCTTTTCAACGCCGTAGCCGAAAAGCCGGAAACCGGCAACACAACGCATCACTACAATTTCACAGGTATTTTGAAGCAGCATACAAGTGCGAGACCTTCGACATGGATCCTGGTTCCTCGCGATATGGACGACATAGAATGTTTGGATTGTGACGACAAATAATTTCGGAGATCACCATGAAAAAAATCATTTTTTTAACAGCGCTTTTCTTCGCTTTTTCCATCTTTGCGCAGGAAGTTCAGTCTGAAGAAAACGAACCCGAAGCTCAGACTGAAGAGACAAATGCCGAAGCCGCTCCTGCAAAGGCCGACGATGACAAAATAACGGTCTCTAAGGAAGAACTTGCCAAACTCGTCCGCGAGGCAGTCGCTGAAGAAATGGCGAAAAAAGAGGCTGAAAAGAAGGAAGCCGAAGCTAAAGAAAATGAAGAAACCGTAGCTGCGCAGGCTGAAGCAAAACCTGCAGAAAGCGAAAAAACGGAAGAAGCGGCCGCTGAAAAGAAAGAGATCCACGGCACGGAAGACACGAACGGCCTCATTCAGACGAGCTACACCAAAAGCAGTATCGCGTTCATCATGGGTGACGACAACCTCCGTGACAATTCGCAGTACTCTCCGAAATGGGACATCGGTTCAAGATACGAATACGAAGACTTCGCTGACAGAGTCTACGGATATTCCAACAACGTAAAGAGTTCGACCAAACTTTCGCTTTTCCACGAGGAAAAAGGCTTCCTGCCCTATCTCACGGCGAGAATGTCGCTCTCTTTCGCGATGTACAACGCAGTTGACGCAATGTCCGACAAACTCACGACTTCGCTTAAAGAAGACAGATCATTCCTTGAGATCGATTTCCGTCATCCGACAAGCCACAGATTCAACATCACGCTTTATCCTTATAACGCCGACAACATCGCGATAGGAACACTGCGCGGACTCCGCTGGGGAGGAAACGCTTCGGTCTGGCCGCAGAGCGACTCTTCTCCGGTTCCTGGATTTCAGGTCCTTTACGGTTACTCCGATTTTTCGATATATTTCGGCTTCAAAGCTCACGCGCAGTCAAAAACCGATAAACTTTCGACCGAAATCGTTCCTAAAGAGACCGTTTACGGATTTTTCGGCGGTCTGACTTACAACAACAAAGCATTGGGACTCAAAGCGAGCCTGCAGGGTGCATACATAGACAAAGGCGACAACGTAAACATTCCCGACTACATGCTAAAAAAACCGGGCGATGACACCATCAAATCTTACGGCATCGATGCTTATCTCGAATACAACAACGGATCCCGTTTTGGTGATCCGCTCGGAATCAACTCATATTCCGACGGAACATGGATCCGCCCTGACTACACGACCGATATTTCATGGAGGATCCGCGGCGAATACCTGTTCCAGAACGAACGACTTCAGAATGCAGACTATCTTGCCTCGGCACACGGTACAGCAAAACCGATAACTGACGACTACTTTGCTCACGGCGCGGCAGTTGATCTCGGTTTCCGTTTCAAAGGGCTCAGAACAATGTTCCTTTACAGCTACAGAGACCTTTCGTTCATGACTTTCGATGCTCCCGGCGTAAACCCGTGGACGACGATCCCGAGTGAGGCTAAGCAGACTCCGGAACACCTTTTCACCGTTTCGGCCGACTATTTCGTATGGAACTTCTGGTTCGGTGCAAGTTTCGGCTACAAGATCCCTGCGACATACACTGTCAAAGACGAAAACGGCCGCAAAAACACTATGGTCATCCGCGAAAGACTCTCGACAGACGCAGTCAGCACAGCATTCGACAGAACAAGAGAGATGCTCCCGACCGGCAGAAACGCGCTCGATATTTTCTTCGTCAAAGCCGACATCAAATACCAGTTCAGCGATTCATTCACCGCAATGCTTGAATACTCCTTCACACGCGACCACAACCGTCAAAGAATGGTTGCACAGGAAGACGGCACCTACAAAAGCGAGTCAGATGTCATCGAAGTCATGGATGTCCACGGACTTATGTTCTTAGTTGAAGGAAGATTCTAAATTAACCACCAATCTCTCAGTAAAATGCCTAATATCGCACAACTAATTCAACAATTCATGCAATCTCTGCCAACAAGCGGCCTTGCTATTTACAACGAGTTTTCGCTGCAACATGAACTCGGAATATTTCTGCGCAGCAAGCTCCCCGGTTACGAAGTTCAATTTGAAAGAAATGTTGAGAGTTTCGGCTTCAACAAAGCATCAATGATTAAGAACGAAATCGATATAGTAATTTACAAGCCGGATTTAACAGAAAAATACGCTATCGAACTGAAATATCCGAGGAATGGAGAATATCCCGTCCAAATGGTTCATTTTATTGAGGACATCAGGTTTATGGAAGAATTAAAACTACAGCAAAATTCCAACCGATATACTATTTTTGACAACACATACACTCTCACTCTTGTTGATGATTATTTATTTTATAGCGGTCCGACAACTGGCGGCATTTATCAATATTTCAGAGGGAACCCGACACAACCAATACAAGGAGCAGTAACCTACACAACAACAAAAAAGGGAGTACCAGTTTCCAAAACCATATCGATCAACAGACGACATCAAGTAATTTGGCAACCGATTGGAAAAAAGATATCTTTGGATAATTTGGATCCAACTCCAAAAGATTATTACTACTATATCATCCAGATTTAATAAGATTTTTTCAGAACTATTTCACTAAATTTTCAGGATTTTTTCCGCAGAGCACTGCGCAGCAGTCGTCGATGACCATTCTCGCCATTTCGGAGCGTGTTTCTACGGCAGAACTTCCGATGTGAGGCAGAAGCGCCGCGTTTTCAAGAGTCATAAGCTTTTCGTTGATCTTCGGCTCGAACTCGTAAACATCGAATCCGGCTGCGTAAATTTCTTTCTTTTCGAGAGCGTCGGCGAGAGCCGCTTCGTCAATAAGCTGACCGCGTGCCGTGTTAATAATTATCGCGCTTTTTTTCATCGTTTTGAGTTCTTTCGCGCCGATCATGTGGTGAAGTTCCGGCACATAAGGCAAGTGCAGCGAAAGGAAGTCGCACTCATTCAGAAGTTTGGCAAATTCGCAGTATTTCGCGCCGAGTTCTTTCTCAGCCTCTTCGTTTCTGCGTCTGCTCCAGTAAATTATGTCAAGACCGAACGCTTTCGCCCTTTTCGCCGTGGCAAAGCCTATCCTTCCCATTCCCAGGACACCGAATTTTTTACCGTCAAGCGACACTCCGTTGAAAAGTTCGGGGGCCCAACCTTTGAATTTGCCCTCTCTTGCGTATTTTTCAGCTTCGACCGCGCGTCTTGAAGTCATGAGAAGAAGCAGAATCGCGATGTCGGCAGTCGAATCGGTGAGAACTCCCGGCGTATTCGTGACTGTGATACCGTGTTCGCGGCAGTAAGCCAAATCGATGTTGTTGAAGCCGACCGCATAATTCGAAACGACCTTTAAATTCGGCATTTTTGCAAGCAGAGCGGCATCGATTTTATCCGAAAGCATCGAAACCAGGCCGTCAGGCGAGATTTTTTCCAGAGTTGCGGCCAGATTTTTGTGTTCTTCCTCATTCAGAACAACTGTCTCGAAATTTTTGTCGGCAAGCAGTTCTTCGTATCTTTTGCCCGGAAGTTTGCAGGTTATAACGATTTTTTTCATTTTCTCCTCCCAAAAAAGTCCGCGGGATTATAGCTATACGGTTTTTTTGGTCAACATGTAGCAGTCCGATCTTTTTTATCGAAATATTCTGTTTTTCGGCTATATTGGGCCGTTTTTTTGTTTGAGGTGTTTTGTGGAGATCAAACTTTCCGACCATTTTTCATACGGCAGGCTGATCCGTTTCGCCCTTCCGACCATAATGATGATAATATTTACCTCTATCTACGGCATGGTGGACGGTTTTTTCATCTCAAACTATGTCGGAAAAACGCCTTTTGCCGCGATAAACCTGATTTATCCGTTTCTTATGATCCTCGGCGTTTTCGGTTTTATTTTCGGCACCGGCGGAAGCGCGCTCATCGGCAGACTTTTAGGTGAAGGAAAGCGTGAAAAGGCAAATTCTGTCTTTTCATTTCTCGTATATTTCACGATTTTCGTAGGTATTATAGTCGCCATCATCGGCTGGATCTCGATGGAACCTGTCGCACGTCTTCTGGGAGCCGACGAAACGATGCTTCCAGACTGCGTTCTTTACGGAAGGCTTAATCTCATCGGACTTCCGGCAGTGATGCTCCAGTTTGAATTTCACAGCCTTTTCGTTACCGCCGAAAAACCGAAACTCGGGTTTTTCACGACTCTGGCGGCCGGTTTCACGAACATGATCTTCGACTTTATTTTAGTTGCACTCTTCCGTTACGGAGTGACAGGTGCGGCACTTGCGACCGTTGCGAGCCAGTTTGCCGGCGGGCTCATACCGCTTATCTACTTTTCACGCAGGAATACGAGTCTGCTGAAGCTTGGGAAGGCTGAATTTGATGCAAAAGCACTGCTTAAAACCTGCACTAACGGCTCGTCGGAATTCGTTTCGGGCGTTTCGATGTCGCTCGTCAGCATGCTCTACAACATGCAGCTCATGAAATACAGCGGAGAAGACGGTGTCGCGGCTTTCGGCGTTCTGATGTACGTCAACTTCCTCTTTCTTGCGATCTTCATCGGTTATTCGGTGGGAACAGCACCACTCGTCAGCTTCAACTTCGGTGCGCAAAATACCGCTGAACTCAAAAATATTTTTGAAAAAAGCCTGAAGATCCTCGCAGTTGCCGCTCTGACCATGTTTTTTGCAGGAGAGATCCTGGCAGTACCGATGGCGAAAATCTTTGTCGGCTACGATGCCGGACTCACAGAACTCACAGTCAGCGGCTTCAGGATTTTTTCATTCAGTTTCCTCCTTGCCGAAATACCGATCTACGGCTCATCCTTCTTCACCGCGCTCAACAACGGCTTTGTCTCGGCAGCGATCTCGTTTCTCAGAACAGTAGTATTTGAAACTGCTGCAGTCCTCATCCTGCCGCTCATTTTCGGCATAAACGGAGTGTGGTTCTCGCTTGTAGCGGCAGAACTGGTAGCCGCTCTTGTGACTGTCGTTTTCTATGTGCTGAAACAAAAGAAATACGGGTATTAGGCCAAATTCTCAGAAATAACTTTTCTCGAAATTTCTGGCGTATTCAGAGGCTTTTGAATAGAAATTCCTCAAAATCTGGAAATTCAGCTGGCTTTTTTCCGACATCTGATGCCCTTCTGTGTGGTGAAAAACAAACGGCGAAACTATCGAATTATCACTTTTTCTGAGATAGTAGATCACGCCGCCCTTTTTGTCGCTGAAAATGTAGCCGCTTTTGCCGATCACCGCTTTTTCCTTGTATAAAGCATTCTTCCTCAGCGACGGATTTATAGTCGCAAGTCCGCGGAAAAAAGCACGTGTAGCATAGTTGCTGTAAATGAGTTCCATCGTTCCGCCGAAGCCGCGCGACTGGTCGAATTCCATGAGTTTCGCCAAAAACGGAAGACGCACTTCATCGTTTGCCGCGACTTCAAAAACAGGGACCAAGTTATTGTTTTCATAGACGAATCTCACCTTGGGGCATCCTTTGAAAGGACCGTTCGTGATACACGGCTGAAGCGCGTAGCCGTCGGCAGTGTAATAGACCGTTCCGTTTCCCGCATCGTAAAGATACACCTCGGAAACCGTTCTTACGGAAGAATTTTTATATTTGAGGTAGAGGATTTCGCCCGTTTTTTCGTTGTAGAAAAAAGTCAGCGCATCACCTTCCCGGAAACGGATCTTGAAACCGTTGAGAAAATAAACGATTTCCTGAATGTTTTTCACAATCTGCTGAGAAAGTTTCCTATTGTATCTTTTCGCGAAAGAATCGGCGATGGTACCTCTCATCACGAAATCTGCAAAAAGAATGTTGTCGCCGTGAGGTGAAAAAGTCCGGAACTGAGGCAGATCGACATCGTAAGTGAGCGGAAAATCGAGCGAAGAATAATCTGTCGGATAAAGCATGAAAGGTTTATCCTCATCTTCTTCAACTTGGGGCTCATCAGAATTTAAGTACAGAAAAATATTGATAGAAATTGAAATTATGAATAGCAGAACGAAGATGTTGCGGATACGTTTTTTCACGACTTTTCCGAATAGACAGACTACTTAAGAAGCATTTTTACAGGTTCCATTCCGGCCGGAGTTTTTTCCTCGATCGCTTTAAGCACTGCGCCGCCGCCTGTGAACATGTAGTATTTCGAGTTGTCGACAGCCGCCATGTAGGTTCCCGGAAGGAGTTTTTTGAAATCCTGCAGTGTGTCACCGCCGCCGTAAAGTTTGCCGGCGTCTTTGTTTTTGTCGATAAGCGAATACATCGCAGCAGTTCCGCTTCCGAAATTGGGTGTAAAGCCCATGACAGCGTTTACGAAGAAGGTCTTCGTGTTTGCGAAGATCTCTGCGACTGCCGGATCCGAGAAAGTTTCGGGAGCTGCGTCAAGAACGAACTTGAGTTCCGTTCCCGGTTTGAGGTCTTTGAGCGCGACCGTTCTGTACTGCCCTTCGAATTTGCCCTCCATCGTGTCGGATTCGACGATGTATGGAAGTTCGACGATCTTGCCGGGAAATTTTGCCGAGAAGTCGACGAATTTCTTTGCCGATGCAACGTCTTCTTCCTCAACGCCCGCGATTTTTACACCGTATTTTGCGCAAAGGTATGCGTTGTAGATGACTCCGCCGAGAACAAGGTGGTCAGCCTTTTCGAGAAGTGCCGAAAGAGGCTCGATTTTTGTGTCGAATTTCGATCCTGCGACAGCTGCGAGGAAAGGTCTTGCCGGCTCGTAGATGCGTTTTAAGTTCTCGATCTCCTTTTCCATAAGTATTCCAGCGAATGCCGGAAGGCGTTTTGCAACTCTGACAGTCGAAGTGTGGCTCTGCCACGAACCGAAAGCGTCGTTTACGAAAACATCGGCAACTGCAGCCATTTCGTCAGCAAGTTTTTCTGCTTTTTCGTCTTTTGCTTCTTCTCCTGCGAACCAGCGTGTGTTCGGAAGGTAGATCATGTCGATTTTTCCCGATTTGAGCTCGTCGAGAAGCGGATCCATCACTTCTTTGCAGAGGCTTTTGTATCCGAAAGCATCCTCAGCCTTGAACTCGGGAACTTTGATCCTGAGCGAAAGTTTTTTCTCGAGATATTTTACGACCGGCATTACGGAAGTTTTTTCTTCCATCGTGATTTCGCCCGTTTTTTTGTCTTTCGGGCGTCCGACGTGGGTCATAAGTATCGGTTTGCCGCCTTTCGCGTAAATTCTGCAGATCGTGGCGAAAGTCGAATCTATTCTGTAAGGATCTTCGATTTTTCCTTTTTTAACGACATTGTGGTCAACGCGGACAAGGACGATTTTTCCCTGAAGGTCGGCTTCATTCAAAGTTTTAAGAGTGAGATTTTCCATAATTTTCTCCATTAATAACCGCTTTTAAGGCAGACGCCGTCAGTTTCGTCGCATTTTCCGAAAAGGCATTCGTACCCCTCAATTTTGCAGTTGGGAAGACATGCATGGATTTTGTTCGAGCAGCGGTAACCTTTTCTGCAATCAGAGGGTTTTGTGCATTTGTGCAGACAAAGACCGTTTCCGCCCCAGCTGCCGCCGAAATTATAGGCAAGTTCTCCAGTGCTGCTGCAAGCCGTAGAATCAGTTCCGTCCATGTTAAATGAGCAGTATCCGCCGGGGAATCCTTCAGATGCTTTCCAACAATCCATTCCTTGTTCAGCATCCCCACTTCCATAAGAACCTTTACAGTCATTTTCGCTTGTGCAGGCAGCACCGACTTTGCCGGACTGCGCCTGATTTCCGCTTTCGTCGCCGGTGTTAAGGTTGCTGTCGTCGCCTCCTGTCGGATCGGTCGGGTCAGTTGGATTCGTCGGGTCAGTGGGATTCGTGGGGTCAGTCGGATTCGTCGGGTCAGTCGGATTTGTCGGATCATCCGTCGGGTTCGTCGGATCATCCGTCGGGTTCGTCGGATCATCTGTCGGGTTCGTCGGATCATCTGTCGGGTTCGTCGGGTCATCCGTCGGGTTCGTCGGATCATCTGTCGGGTTCGTCGGATCATCTGTTGGGTTCGTCGGATCGTCCGTCGGGTTTGTCGGATCATCTGTCGGATTTGTCGGATCCGTAGTATCCGTTGTATCTGTATCCGAGTCTGTTACGTCTGTATCAGACTGCGTATCGCCGGTTTCCATATCAGTTCCATCTTCATCGTCACTGCCGCAGGAAACGAAAACAAACATCGAAAAAATTGCAAAAACTGCAATCAAAGAAAGTTTTTTTGTCATGTTTTTCTCCAAAAATGAAAGTTATTGTTTAGTCTGAGGATTTACTGTTTCTGAAGCCGATTTATCAACATAACCAGCCGGAATAACGAGATCTATATTTTTAAGATTTGATTTTGCCACCTTTTTGACCGTTATCTTGACCTCAGGCATCTTGGGATTCTGGGCAAGCTTGACCGAGCGGACCATTATGCCGATCTCAACGAATTTGTCTTCGATCTGAGCATCAACACTGCGGTATTTCGTAAGGTTTTCAGGAAGTGCAGCAGCAAATTTCTTTTTAAATTCAATAAGTTGCTGATTTTTCAATTCCGGAGCGACCCAAACTTTGGAATAAGGTTTGCCGTCAACTACGACATTCCAGACTTCGCAGTTCCACTTTTCAACAATTTCGTTCCCCTGCTTTTCGAAAGTTACCTTCGGAATGACTTTGTCAGGATCGAATTTGCCTGTTTTTTCCTTGAGTTCGTTGAAAAGCTGCTGCGCGAATGCGATGTATTTGCTGAGCTTTATCGTCTGGAAAGATTTGTATTTGTGATTGATGATCGTGATCTTGTCAGCATTGAGATCGACAAGAGTTTCAGTATCGCCGTTAGGCGAAGTATTGAGGACCTTCATCACGCTGTCGGAAATAATCACGCTTTTCTCGGCAAGCATACCGTTCACGTCGACCTCTTCGCGAGTTTCCCAGATATCAGCTGCAAAAAGCGACGGACAAACAAAAAATACAGCCAAAACAAACAAAAATTTTCTCATATTTCACCTCTTAAAAAAATCAAAACCGATATAGTTTAGTCAGTTTCTTTTTTTTCTCAATACCTTTAAGAATTTTTATTCAGGAGCGGAGAGGGCGTGAGTTGCATTTGACGGGCTTGTGCTAACTAAGATTACCACCCGTCATCGGAGCAATTATTCGTATTGTAGCCGTCACATGTTGAGTTGCAGGTAGCGGTTCCGCTGACGAACCCTGAATTTGTAGAGACGTTTCCTGAAACGTCTAATTCCGCACAATCAATCTGACCGCCGTCGCAGACTTCGTCACCTTCGACTATGCCGTTTCCGCAAATAGCGGGAACATCGCTGCTGGTTGAAATCCAGATAGTGTTTTCATCGTAAAAGTATGTATATCCGTCGAAAGTGTAGACATCCTGAAGTTCTCTGATATCGCCCGAAAGCTCGGTGAAAGAAATACCTCCGTCACCATCGTCTTCAAACCGGTATGTTTCGTCGTCGCAGGAAAGATAAAATCTGCCGTCAGAACTCCCGACTTCTATCTCGAAACATCCGAAGAACTCGTTCGCTTTCAAAGTCAGAGTTTCTGCATCACGGATCTCTACCGGAGAGAACAAAGCATCTTTGTAAAGCCCTATTTCTCCGTTTTCTATCGCAAAATCAAGCACTGAGCCGTTGTTTACCGAGGTAAGAACTGAAAGTGTATCAAGATCTCTGACTTTTATTCCGTTGTCTTCACCGACATAAAGTTTGCCGTTGTAAACTTCTACTTTGTACTGAGAATTGAGGAAAGCTGAAACGAACAGTGTTTGTGTAAGCGTGTCGTTTGAAGCATCGAGTTTGTAAAGTCCGCCGTTTGTCGCTGCGAAAAGGGCATCGCCGTAAACTTCAAGGTCATTGACTCTGCTGTTTGTCGGGAAGGATGAAACAAGAACAGGCGCAATAGGATCGGAAATGTCGTAAACTTTTATTGCATTGTTCGTGCCGACATAAAGTCTTTCGCCTTTTCCATCAAGGCTGTAAACGGTTGCTCCAGCTGAGAAAGAGTTGTACCACGGATGCGTGAAGGAAACACAGGTGCCGCTTGTTTCAATGCCGCCCTGAAGTGCTGTTTCGGATTCTTTCAGACAGTAGCTGCCGGATTTCAGTTCTTTTGTCCAAGTCATATCTTTCGGCTTGAATATCCATTTGAACTGTCTGTCTTCATTATTTACGAAAACCCCGCCGCCCAGAGAAATCGTCTCGGTTATATAGTCAACGAGTATTACGCCGCCGAATCCTGCTCCGGGTCCATCTGAAGCATTGATGCTGCTCCAACTATTCGTTTTTATATCGTATGAAAGGAATCTGTCGCTTGCTCCGTTTGAATCCTGTCCGCCGAAAATATAGAGTTTCTGATCCATTTCGCTGTACGCTGCGAAGCTGTTTGCAAGACCGCTTGTCGGAATATTTGCCAGCAGTTGCGGAGAAGTAATATTGTTCAAATCAAGCAGATAAAGTTTGGTGTTGAAAGAGGTTTCACCTGTTTGTCCACCGAAAGCGAAATATTCATGCCCGCTCTTTTTGACCAACCTGAAATATCTGCCGAGGTCGATTGTTGCAACAGATTCCCATTTCCTTCCGGTTTGTGCGGCTTCAAGACTGTAAATTCTCGAAACTCCGTTCTGATCCACTGCGCCGATGAGATAGATTTTGTCGTTTTCATCATCATAAACCATTGAAGCACCGGCTGTCATAACCGGAGAGTTTGGATCCGTTTCATCAAGTATTTCATGCTCAAAAGTGACGACTTCCGTTTCAGGGTTATATGTTCCGACATAAAGGATTCCTGCCAGAGAAGTGCTTCTCGGAAGCACAGCACTTCCGCCCCAAGCGTAAATCTGCATCTGACCGTTTTTGATGACAGCAGTTGCCGCCGCCCCAGATGCCAAATATTGAGGAGTCGAAGTTGCATATTCGAAAGCAGAAACCTTGAAAAACTCTTTTGCAAAATGATCCGCAACAAGCATATCCCAAATTTCCGGGGCAGGATCGCCGGGTCTGCCGAAATCATGAATCATTACAGGGTATGGATAGAGGTATTCGAGCCGGATTGGAGGTAAAGCAATATTAAAATCTATATTTGGGTCAATAAACATGTCTGCAAAAGGTCTGAACTTCAATGTTAGCTGCTTTGATGTTCGCCAACTGCTTGGATCCTTACAGGTTTTGACTATTGGATCCTCTTCAGCATCAGCGTCTGAGATTTCATCTGAGTCCTCCAACTCGTCTTCATCAGGTAATTCATCGTTATCATCAGTGTCTGCCAAGGCTTCCTCGCAATCAAAAGGAACAAGCTTAATGTTTTCCATTAACTGTCTGTTTATTTCGTGATAATTATCCCAGACAAATTCTAAATTATGCCAATGTGAAAATCGGAGAAATATTTTTGCAGAATCTTTATCCCAATCAGGATAATCTGCTGCAATCTGTTTCCACCAGTTCCATATCGGGGTTTTTCTCTGTCCTTTCGGAAAATCTTCTCCATGTTCGAAAGGAATGTTGCACATATAATCGGGATCACCTTCCTGCCATCCCGGACAGCTCCTGATATGCTCTTCAAAGAATTGCCCGTCTTTAATATCGATTATTTTCCAGTTGCCGACATCATTGCCTGTCTCTCCTGTTTGTATAAAATCTTTGTATGGGGGGCAGTTTCCATTTTCACTTTTGCACCAATCTTTTCCTTGATCTTCACAATAACAATATTCAATAATTGCGTATCTGTTCTTAAGTTTACCTTTTTCTTCGGATATTTTATCAGTTGTCCAACCAGTGTTATCCAAATTGTCCAGATTCTGAAAAGTTTTGAATGGAAGCGGAAGTTCTCCAGGAATAAAATGAAAAACAGGAAATTCTTTTGCCCCTTTGGGTGTATCTCCTGCAATTGTATTTAGAAATACATAGCCGTATTCGGCATTGTCGACCAAAAACGCCCTTGTTACTTCTTTTTCCATAAATTTATACTTGCCGGATTTCAGATTGTAACGCGTGAATTTCGGATCAAGATCATCGTCAAGGAATCCTTTTAAAGTAACTTTTATATCATGGTATTTGACAGCATCACCAGTAAGAACAAAACGTCTGAAATCTTTGTTTTCGTTTGCCTTCCAAATGCTATATAAAAACGGCATAGTATTATCATCTGACTTAATCAATTTCGGCGGCAGCCAGAAAAATGCATAATCAGTCGCGATACTTTTGGGATTGTTGAATAGTATTGTATCAACCTTTTGCCAATGCAATGCGTCAGGGCTGGCTAGAATGACAACACCTTTTTTGTTTTCTTCGCTTGCGGTTTCTCTCGTTTCGTTAAGCGGAGCCGTCATCCAGTAAAGATCTCTATGTTTAACGATTGATTCTGCTCCCATGGATTCCAATGGATAAAAACCGTATAAAGGTTCTGCTTCCCCCATATCTTTTTTCCACCTTGCTATTCCATTTGTTATTCCTGCAAAATACTCGTAAGATGCGGCACACTTGATTTCGCTTTCATAAGCAGGCACTCTTGCAATATATGCTTTTTGAGTTTTTTGATTGGCAATCTCTTCAACACCAGAACAAATTATTGATGTTGTATCTACTTCTGTTTCTCCAGTTCCCATGAAATAAATGTAACCTTTTTCATATAGATTTTGATCGTCAGGGCTTAAAATATCACGATCGATATCATGAATAATTGTTATATTGGACATCTTTGATAAGTTCGGCCACAGAATATGCTGGTTCGGGTATTCTTGAAAACATTTTTCAGGGATATTGTCCGCATTACAACTTGGAAGAATATTGTAGGTATATTCCGAAAATCTTATTCTGCATTCATTTTCGAAATCATATATTCCGATTCCAAGACCCTCTTTTTGAATCTCCAATTCTCTTTCCATATCGTGATTGTTTGGATTCATATTAGCACAGAATATGTTCTGCATTAAAAAATCCCATCCGCCTACAGCATACGGTACAAACAGCTTTTTTGTTATACATCCGTCATCTGGACTTCCAGCACACGCATAAAAATATCCTCTCGGGTAAATTCCTATTGTTCCAAAAAGATTCCTTTCATAAGAATTCATCCA